>Ga0233426_10001330_pt1 | contig 23096 bp, 15 predicted proteins | sample SI_118_April2016_6_FD_179875 | JGI IMG/M metagenome (GOLD analysis project Ga0233426, IMG submission 179875) | Seawater microbial communities from Saanich Inlet, British Columbia, Canada - SI_118_April2016_10_MG | ecosystem: Environmental > Aquatic > Marine > Inlet | place: Canada: British...
CTTCCTTCAGACCCCACCGTTAGCCAGTGACGCCCTTGCCATTCAGATTATCTTCCCCTTAGTCGGGGTGATAAGGCATCTTTCAGCCTATCGGGTTTGCCAGCTTCGCTGGGCAAACAAAAAAGGTCTAGATTAATGATTAATCTAGACCTAATAAAAATATAAAAAACAAACAACTAGCTTTTATTAGAAAGCCTACGTCTAAAGCCGAATGTCAATAGTGCAAAAAAGCTAATAAACCCTAAACCAGCTCCTTGTCTTTCTACTTTTTCTTCAACATCTGAACAGTCTTCAATCTCACCCGTAATAGGTTTCAAAGTTACAGCTCTAACAACATCTTCAACGAGTTGCGCTCCTGTATCTGCATCAAACATCAACTCGCCTTTAGCATCACGGCGTGGAGCTTTTACTAATGCTGAAGCTGATATTTCATTATTGTCATTAATATCACGTGCTTCAATAATAGTGTACTCTGAATTACAAGCTAAAAAATCGTTTAGATTTGTGAAGGTTTTACTGGCAATGTCATACATAAAGGCATGCTTACGGCGAGGTGCACTAGTGCTGTCATTATGCGTTTCTACTTCACCTTCACCAACAATAATACCATTTTCATTAATCGCACGTGCAGTGCTTGAAGAACCTTTGAAGAAGTCATCAGGTCTTATCATTTGCATAGTACCGTCAAAGTCATTGGTATCTACATGATAAAACTTAGTACGTAAACTACCGTTTACATAGGTTCTAACATGTCCAACAGCAATACCGGCGTTATTAATATCATATGCACGTGAATCAAAAAACTCGCTGTGGTCTTCAGTGAAGTCTTTAACTTCACCATTTTTATATATAACTGCATATGAGCTGCGACGTTCATTAGCACTCGGTTCAGTTTCATTTTCATCCCACCACCCAGTAGCATAGCCCACTGCAACACCGTTATTATTAATTGCTTGTGCGACGTTAGTTAATTCATTTTCATCATCTTCGTGTTGAGTAACTAAATTACCTAAAGTTTCAGCGGTAGTCGTGCCATCTAAATTTATAGTCCATTTAATAGCTTCTGTGGTGTACATGTTGCCAACAATTCTTTGAAGACACACCTCAAAAGGTACGTCGTCAAGTACATCCGGATCGGCACAACCTCCCGAATCACTGGTAAGATAATCGATTGAATTTTGCTTAATGCTCGTACTCGCGTAACCTACAGCAAACCTAGAATCACTAATATCTAAAATTGCAGATTCACCACCATAGCGTGAAGCTTCAAGAACATCATCCCCATCAGTTGGCGGTATCAACTCAATAATAGTGTCACCTGAATCAGGAGAGAAAAAAGCTCGCGTAGTAAAGTCACGTACCCAGTGAACTACCTCATCACCATTACTGTCAGTGAAGGGTAACGCGGTATAAGGTGCTGAACCGTTACCATAAATCCAACCATCATTTGTAATACCGTTTACATAATCAACGGTTGAACGCGTTAACGCAGATGTGTCAGGAAAGTTTTGATCGAATACAACAAAATCTTCTGTATCACCAGCATTACCTGTTAAGTTACGCATAGCAACAACAGCACCAACTTTTTGATAAAAGGTACTACTAGTTCGAGCTTCCAAAAATCGAACAACCCAAGCTAAATCATTTGCAGTTGGGTTACCAGCTCTCAAAGCACTTTCGTCTTCAATATCTTCTAGTGAGATTATACTTTCATGAGTAAGTTCTGCTAAGCTTACGATACTATCAAAATCATCTTCACTCAAATATTGAAACTGAACGGGAAAATTATAAATATCTGTACCTGAAACCGCCATTTGACTTTGATTATTTTCTTGTTGAGCATAGCTAAACTTAACTATATCTATGCCACCTTTATCGATAACTTCATATTTAGCAGCATGTGCAATTGATAAACTTAAAGCACTACTAATACCTAACGCTAATACCGATTTTATAAATTTGTTCATATAACTACTTAACTCTCATTTCTTGTTATAATTCATCTAGCTCTTGCCATCTTACGAAAGCGATTTCCAGTTTTGACTCACTTTCAGCAAGCTGGTTCAATATATTTTTTTTAATGTCACTATCTTTGCTAAAAAACTTAGCATCATTCACTTGTTCTTGAAGTGAACCTATTAATAACTCAAGCTCATCAACTTGATCTGGTAAAGCTTCCAATTCACGACTTTCTTTAAAAGACAATTTTTTCTTAGATGTCACTTGAGCAGCGGTACTAGCAACGTTTGTCGAAACAGTTGTTGTTTTCACACCGTCTGTTATTTGTTTACGTTGTTCGGCTTTATATGCTAAATAACTATCAACATCATCATAACCACCAACAATATTTGTGATTTGACCACTTCCATCAAAGTAAAGGCAAGTATTTACACAATTATTAACAAAATCACGATCATGGCTGACTAAAATAACCGTTCCTGCGTAATTTGCAACGACTTCTTCTAATAATTCTAAAGTTTCGATATCCAAATCGTTTGTTGGTTCATCGAGAATAAGTAGGTTACTTGGTCTTAAAAACAAACGAGCTAACAACAAACGGTTTTTTTCTCCACCTGATAATGCTCTTACAGGTGTTCTTGCTCGTTTAGGGCTGAATAAAAAGTCTTGCAAATAACCAAGTACATGACGAGTTACGCCATTAACGGTCACTTCCTGTTTACCTTCTGCTACGGTATCTTGAACAGTCAAGTTTAAATCTAAAGCATCGCGATGTTGGTCAAAATAAGCAACATCTAAGTTAACACCAGAACGCATTTTCCCAGATGTAGGTTGTTGCTGTTCCATAATCAGTTTGATTAATGTCGACTTACCGGTACCATTAGCGCCAATAAGTGCCAGACGATCACCACGAGTGATCAATAAATCTAAACCTTTGAATATTGTTTTATCACCAAAGGCCATATGTAGGTTTTCACATTCAAAAACCAACTTACCAGAACGATCACCTGTTGATATATTAATATCGCCTTGCTTCTTAACTTCTCTTCTGTTTTGGCGTTCTACTCGTAATTTTTCAAGCGAGCGAACCCGTCCTTCATTACGCGTTCTTCGTGCTTTAATACCTTGTCTTATCCAGACTTCTTCCTCGGCTAAGCGCTTATCAAAAAGTGCATTTTGGGTCGACTCAACTTCTAAGTCATGTGCTTTTTGTTCAATATAAAGGTCATAGTTACCCGGGTAACTGACTAATTGACCACGATCTAAGTCTAGAATCCGTGTAGCTAAACCACGTATAAATGCCCTGTCATGACTTATAAAGATGATAGTACCTTTAAAGTCTTTCAAGAATTGCTCTAACCACAATACGCTACTGATATCTAAATGGTTGGTTGGCTCATCAAGTAATAATACATCAGGTTCACAGACCAATGCTTTCGCTAATGCAAGCTTGCGTAACCAACCACCTGAAAGGCTATTAATTTTTTTGTCTGCATCTAACGCTAAAGTGGTTAACACTTTATCTATACGTTGCTCATCTTGCCATGCATTCGCTTGGTCAAGTTCTTGTTGAGCATTAGCTAACTTATTAAGATTCTGCTCAGAAGGATCTTCACCGATAATGTGAATTAAATGGTGATATTTCTTTATCAATTCGGCGTTTTCAGCGACACCTTGAGCTACATAGTCAAATACACTCAAGTCAGATGATTCAGGTGGATCTTGTTCTAACATCGCCAATTTAATATTGCTCGACATAAGAATTTGACCGTCATCTAGGTTTTGCTTACCCATTAATACTTTCATCAATGACGATTTACCTGCGCCATTTTTACCAACTAAACAAACTCTTTCGCCCGTTTTAACGGTTAAATTAGCTTTGTCTAAAATACTGTCTTCACCAAAGGCTAATTCGCCTTGAGCTATTCGGATTAATTCCATGGGTTATATCAACTCTACTACTTGTGATTGTTCAAAAGGCCAGAATAACTTTGTGTTGTCACTTAGGCGCTCTAATACGGGAATATGAACACCGTATAATTGTACTAAATTTTGTTCATCTTCAATTTCATTATCAACTATATCGATAACTTTGATATGGTGATCGGGAATAACATTACCGATAAGAGCTAAAGCTTGCTCACATAGATGACAACCTTCACTACTATATAAATGAAATAAAACACTCATTATGTAATAACTTTTTTACGAGTAATTAACCAGCTATTATGAATGTGCTTATTACGTTGAAAATCTTTATCACGGGTTAAATCAGAGATTGATTTAACATCAAAATCTAAAGCAGCAACCGCGTCAAAATCCATTTTAAAGTTTCGTTTATTATTAGTGAAAACTAGTTCGCCATTTTCAGCCACACATTTCATTGCGTCAGTGATAAGAGCAACATGATCGCTTTGAACGTCAAAACTATCTTCCATACGTTTTGAGTTAGAGAACGTTGGTGGATCAACAAAAACAACATCATAAGTTGTTTGATGTTCTTTTAACCATGTTAAACAATCAGCTTGAACAAATTGATATTTATGACCAGACAACTTATTTAACGCAAAATTCTCTTGTGCCCAGTTTAAATAGGTATTTGACATATCAACCGTTGTAATAGTTGCAGCACCATGAAGTGCGGCTTGTAACGAAACAGAACCCGTATAAGCAAATAAGTTTAACAGAGATTTATTCTTAGCTTTCTGAGCAACGATTTGTCTTGTTTTACGGTGATCTAAAAATAGCCCTGTATCAAGGTAATCCCATAAGTTGATTTTAATTTTTGCACCATGTTCAGTCACAATCATTGATTGCTTACTTTTATCAACACGTTGATATTGATCAGTACCCTTTTGTTTGGCACGTGTTTTCAATATAACTTTATCAGTTGGTACATTAAGTACCTTAGGTGCAAAATAAATCACTTCTTGTAAGCGTTTAGCAACTTTACTTTCTTCAATAATTTTTGGTGCTGAGTATTCTTGTATAACAAGATGATCACCATATACGTCAATCGCAACATTGTATTCAGGAATGTCAGCGTCGTATAAGCGGTAACATTCAATCTGCTCTTTTTTGAGCCAGTTTTTCAAATTCTTTTTATTTTTTAATAAACGATTACCGAAGTCAGAATCTTTATCAGCAAATTCATCAACATTATTTTGACCTGCTGCTTGTTTTTCATCAACGTTATAAATGGCGAGTTGACAATCTAAAGGGCCATTCTTAAATTTATAACGTTTTCGGCTTGCTAGCTTCATCATAGATAACAATTCAACATTCGCCGTTAAAATAGCAACATTCCAGTCAACAAATTGTGCTTTAAGTTTTCTGCCTAATAGTACAAAATTTTCCACTAACTCAGGTAATTCACCAATACGTTCACCGTATGGAGGGTTAAGTACAAATGTACCATTGTGACCAAAACCATTATTCAAGTTATTGATATCTTTACATGAAAACTCAATGAATTTCTGCACACCAGCATTGCGCGCGTTAACTTGTGCTGTATTGATCACTCGGCTATCAATATCGACACCAAATACTTTTGCCTTTAATTGTTCAAGGCCTAAATGTGATTTTGCTTTAGCTTGCGTTAACTGCTCTTGCCATGCGTACAGCTCATGCCCTTTCCAAAATTCAAAACCCCATTTTGCTCTATCAATACCTGCAGCATAATTGGCAGCCATCATTATTGCTTCAATCAAAATAGTGCCAGATCCACACATCGGATCAACCATAGGTTTAGTAGTATCATCTAACCAGCCAGAACGTTTGATTATTGCTGCAGCTAAATGTTCTTTTAACGGTGCTGCCCCAGAATGCTCACGATAACCACGTTTAAATAAACTACGACCTGAAAAATCAAGATAAATGGTGACTTTTTGTCTTGACAAACGTCCCTGAAAACTGATGTCTGGAGCGCCTTTGTCAACAGAAGGTCTTTCCATACCTTGATCACGAAAATGATCTACTAAGGCATCTTTAATTGTAAGGCCACCAAATTGAGTATTTCTGATTTCATCACTTGTACCGACAAAATCAATGGAAAAGGTATGATTACTGGCAAATTGTTCAGACCAATTAACCTTTGCAGCAGTAGCAAAAAGTTGATCTTTATTTTCGGCATCGCCTTCTGCAAGTTTGAGTAGAATTCGTGTTGATAAACGACAATATAGGCAAATTTTATATGCCTCTTCAATTGTAGCCATAAAATATACGCCTTCAGGCTTTTGAACAACCTGTTGAGCGTTTAAGTTTTTAAGCTCTTCAGCTAATAATATTTCTACACCAAAAGATGTTAATGCTAAAAATTGCTGCATAAGAATTTTCCAGACCGATTTATGCCCGCGATTATAAACAAAGACGCCTGCTACTTATATAGATACACTGAGAAAAGCGAGATATTCAGGAAAATTTATTCCAAAATAATTATAAACTTATATCTTATGGCTCCACCGCTCATAAAAACGGCTTTTAGTCTATAATTAGTGCAATTCAACACTACTTTTAATTAGATGTTAAATAGTTAAAAAAACGCCTTGCAATGTGAAGTAACTATCCTTAATATACGCCTCGCTTTCAAGGGCATATGTTTTTGAAAACAGTTCGTAATAACAAGAATTAAAACAGTTATTGGCTTTCCTAAAAGTTATTAGGAAATTCGGACGCGGGATGGAGCAGTCTGGTAGCTCGTCGGGCTCATAACCCGAAGGTCGTAGGTTCAAATCCTGCTCCCGCAACCAACTTCACTTAAGTATAAAAAGTATTTCTTAAGTTTGAATTAAAACAACTTGGCTTTCCTAAGAAGTTATTAGGACATTCGGACGCGGGATGGAGCAGTCTGGTAGCTCGTCGGGCTCATAACCCGAAGGTCGTAGGTTCAAATCCTGCTCCCGCAACCAACTTCACTGAAGTATAAAAAGTAATTCTTAAGTTTGAAATAAAACAACTTGGCTTTCCTAAACATTTATTAGGACATTCGGACGCGGGATGGAGCAGTCTGGTAGCTCGTCGGGCTCATAACCCGAAGGTCGTAGGTTCAAATCCTGCTCCCGCAACCAACTTCACTTTGATATATAACGCATAATCCCCTTCCAAATCATATATAAAGATCATAATAACTACCACTTCCATACTTATTAAAAAAAACTGCTTTCAATAGATATAACAAAATTACGTTTCCTCACAATATCATTCAGATAATCAATGTTTTGTCATTTATTTCTATTCAGAATAGTTCAATGTTATAGTTTGACAGCCTCAAGTTTAGTTCATTAGCATCATATAAATAATAAATTAGGGCTTTGTATTTTTGATCTCTATAATTATCATCTACACATAGGCCAAGATACAAATGGCATTTTGTTCTGGATTAATCATCAACAACTGGTTTAATTTTGAATCTAACAAGCACTAAAATAAATAATGCAATAATTCCCCCCAGCCTTTGGCGACTGGCTTGGCCAACAACTATTGCTAATCTTTTATTAGCTTCAGTAGGATTTATACAAATATTATTATCGACCCAGTTTGGCACTGAAGCCACCGCAGCAGTCACCGTTAGCCAACGAATATTTTTTCTTCTACAAGCTTCATTGTTTGGTTTATCTGCTGGTGTATCCGCCATTATTGCCAGAAATATTGGTGCTAATGAACAAGAACGTGCAGGACAAGCCTTTCAAAGCGCCCTATTATTTAGTCTTATACTTTCTATTTTTCTCGCTATTTTTTGTTATTTTTTTGCCTATGAGCTAACTGCTCTGTTCAAAATGGAAGATAACACCCAAAAATTAGCAGTTACACTAATCAAATGGATCTGTTTGTTTTCTCCTATATATTCGTTAAATATTATTATGGCTGGCTCATTACGTGCGAGCGGTGATGCATTTCATCCCCTAATACTTTCAATAATTAGTGGCGTTGGGAATGGTGTTGGTTGCTACATATTGAGTACGGGCAGCTTAGGTTTACCCGCATTAGGTCTTGAAGGCCTAGTGATCGGCGGTGTATTTGGTTCAACTATTTCATTAGTCTTTTATAGCTATCTTTGGAGAAAAAATTATTTAAATATTAACTATCCAGAAGAAAGTAAATATAGAAAAAAAACGCTCTTACTTTTAAAAATAGGAATGCCGAGTGCTTTAGAGCAGTTATTACTGCAAGTAGGGTTTGTTATTTTTACTATCGCCATTGCAAGTTATGGTAGTGATGTTCTAGCGGCATACGGGCTTGGTTTAAATGTTTTGACTTTAATACTAATAACTTCTTTAGCATTTTCTATGTCAGGTGCGGTTATTGTTGGGCAATACCTAGGACGGGGTGAACCTGAAATAGCCTACCAACAAGGTTGGCGTGCTTGGCGTCTCTGTGTTGCGTTTATGTCGTTCTTTGGTGTGATTTTTTATTTGTTTAATCATGAAATAGCGGCATTACTAACAAGTGATGTAAATGTTCAAAGACACACCGCAAAGTTTTTATTGATTATTGCTTTCTCTATGCCTTTAATTGCTACTGATTTTACAATAGGTGGCGCTATACGAGGTGCAGGTGAAACGACATTTCCATTAATCATATCCCTGATAACATTACTTTTAGTGCGTATTATATTACCGTTCATTTTCATTAAACTTAATTTATCTGTTACAGCTTTATTCGTTTTAACCGGCGCTGATTTTTTCATTAAAGCTATTTTTATGACGATATATTTTAGAAAAAGAAAGTGGCAGAATAAGGCATTTTAATGATATAGAGATAAATAAATCAGAGCTCAGCCCCTCACAATAATTCTTAAATCATGAAATAGATCTACTGTTAATATCTAAGCTGATTGTTAAGATAATAAAACTGAATTTATTGTTTAAGCAAGCAAACTTGTCAACACCTCCTAATTTAGATATTCATGCCTTATTTGTACTGCTTTACAAATCAACCGTTCTAATTAAAAAATAAGAAGGCCAAATTTCCCGCACCTGAGATTCCCAATGAGGATCGATTTTGCCATTAGACAATTGCAAAAACCAATATCTGGCCCACTTAGTAACAACTTTACCAGATTTGCTTAATTTTAACGGTGAAAATCTGCGTTGGTATAATCTTCCATCATATTCTACAACCGTATTATTCTTTACCCGTTTATGAAGATCTTCAAGTGCAGCACTTATTCGCTCTACTTCAGAAATCTCAATTATTCCCTGTTTTTTTAAGCAAACTAATATCGCGGCTTTCTTTACACACATCTCCATATAGTCATCTATATAAGGCGTATAAACCATACCCGTCAGACCATAAATAGAGGCACGTTCTCTTTCAGCGAGAATTTTCAACGGTGTGATTTGCTCATTAACATCATATAATTCGGTAATATAATGTAACTTAGCGGGCAATTTAGGCAATTTTTAGACCCTCATACATTTTAATTTTTTTCTCGTTAACTTGGTGGATCAATATTATTAGCAATACTGTTATTTAAACGAAACCAACCTGCTATAGAGTATCGGTCTCGCTTAGCTGGTAATACTTCGTGAGGAAACTCTTCACTTAAAAAAACGACTATAGTACGAAAAGTTGAGCTCACTGTTATTTTACGGTTATCAACCAATGATGAAACGGGTGATTTATTATCATAAATAACTAATTCTCCGCCATCAGAGGGTGACCAATGCTGATTAAGATAAACCACTACCGATAACACTCGATTACCTTCGCCCTTAAAGGCATCCTTATGCTTTTTATAAAAGTCACCTTTAGCATAATGAGCAAAATGACTTTCAAAGGAGAATAAACCAAGAAATAATCGTCTATTTAAGTACGCTTGTAACGCTTCTGTCCAATTTAACCAAGCAGAACTCGCATTGCTGTTATTCGTTATCCAGCTAATTTCATCTGTACGAATAAAATCATTTACCTGATGATCTTTGGTTCTGCCAATGCCTGCACGTTTAAACTCCTCAGTGGGAAGTTCGATAATATGCTGTAATAACAAACGGGTTAAATCGGTGGGCAATGCATAAGGGCGAATACTATAACCCTTTTCAATAATATCATGGAAATCGATTCAAACAGTGTCTTATCGCCTTCTGAATAAATCGATTGGACTAAACTCAACTATATTCTGTCTGAAAAAGTAAAACTAACATTTAATTGATAATCTAATAGTGTTTAATATAAGCCATAGTAGCACTTTGCAGCCTGTTAAGCTTAAGCTTTCAAGATAATATGTTGTTTAATAATTTATGCTTCAAAAAATTTACTTTTACGTAGGTTAATGTCTTATCGCATCAAAGCATTCAGTCTAAAAAAAAGAGTCAAACCTTGACTAAAACAGCTAAAGTAGCATTAGCCAAGGTGACTCTTTACTCGTTATGCTGGATAACGTTCAAATTTTGTTGCTGATTGTCCTGCCTCATACCAACATGCTTTTTCTGTGATAAAAATATTTGCTTGAGGTACGATTTGTGGGTCATCATTTAAAAAACCCGCTGGTGTTACTAAGAATTGACCATCGCGGCTGATGTACGGAACTTGAGAACCACAATGACTACAAAAAGCATTACTGAATCGTTCAGCATTTGGTAAATCAAACCGTTTAGTGCTTTTCTCACCTGACAACCACTCAACTTTGTCATGCGATGTAAATATTAATGAAGCAAAAGCAGAGCCTGATTTTTTCTGACATCTGTCACAATGACATTGATAAAAGCGGTCAAATGGCCCTGTAATGTTACAAGTGACTTCGCCACATAAACAACTTCCGTTAACTATATTACTCATTTGTAGACCTTCTTTAGTATGTTAAATAATGCGTGTGCATAGAACACAGCATAATCAGAGATTATTGTCGTTATTAAACACGAATTTATAGATGCAATAAAGGGATAACGTATAAAACCAATATTTTTAATATTGAAGTACGAAATGGATATTAATTGAATGGATATTTTGTTGAGCTGTATAATTTTACTTACTATTGCTGATCATCTTAATGGCGATATCAGTTAAATCAGTGACTTCTCCTATACCTATCGTATTATATAATTGTACTTCAAGGTCATGGGCCAAATCTTTGTCTAAAGTCTTTAAATAAGTTATTTCGTCGCGATAATACATATTTTGAACTTTATCGCTTCTCTTCAATTCAACCTTTAATATGGCTGGTTTACCGTGACTAGAAACTTTATTGGTGTATTCTTGTAACTCAGATGCTTTTTTTAAAACTGATAAATCACGATACCAGAACGAGTATTCTTCACTGTCATCTTTATCTTTGGGTAAAACTAGAATATAAAAAGCTCGAGCCGCTAAGTCTTTATAGGCGAGAGCAGCAATAATTGATAAACATGAATCTCTGAACTTTTTATTACTTAACAAATTAAGAATAATCTCTTCGCTGTTTTCATTTTTATAAACAAGGTGTTTGAGTGCTGAATTTCCACTAAAACTTGCCGCATTGATATACTGTTGATGTTTAGTTGCTTTCAAGTAAAACGGAATAGAGAAATGATTATGAGCATATATATTTCTCATGGCTTTTTGTAAGCCATAAATCCGACTGCCTCGTTTACCACAAGCATCAATGCTATCTATGTGTTGATAAATATACTTACGTATTGCTCTGCATGCCAAATGTTTACTTTCAATAGCATTAATTAATAACCTAATTGCGCCATGACTGTCGTAACCTAATACAACGTACTTTTGCTTTGTTAAAGTACGTTCTTGTTCTTTAAAAGGTACGGTTAATTCAATTTCAATTTCTTCACCCGCTTTGAATTTAGTCTCTTTTTCAAGGTTTACTAATAGACCTTGTACCGATACATTTTGAGTTTTACCTACCATATTTGTAACGACATTATTACTTCTCGTTATTGCCATTTTAAAATGTAATACGAAGCGGTCTTCTCCTCTTGAGTCATCATTTTCAGCGGTTACTATTTCTGTTTCTGAAAGGTCATCTACAGCACTGAGTTGGAAACGTTGAGGTAAAAGGTTTGCTAACTCAGTTATTTCGCCACTTACTGGTTGATAAATAGTTTCGTATAAACTGGTGATATCTGAAACGGTGATCATGTGGTCACAATCAATGATCATATCTAAAGCTGCTTTAGGGATTGCCCTGTTTAATACCGCCATTTTAGGATGCACATGAGATGGTAGCGCAGAAGGTACATATGCATCTTCAGTGGAATTGATAAACGACGATGAAATTTTAACGACCCTAAACAAACTATTTTTGAAATAATTATTAAAAACAGTTTTAACACTTCTGTTATGAATAAGATCGTCATACCAAATAAGTGAATAATTAAACGTGCCTTTCAAACTAGATTTTAGTAAGAATGCATATTTATCAACCGTACTTCTTTCGTTTAAAGCTTTCTGTATATCCTTATTCCCAAGTAATACCGGTAAATGGAACTTTTTTTCATCGTCACTAAAAAAATTCCATAACTCATCGTTACCTGAAGTTTTCATTGCTATTTTTGCGTGCCAAATATTATCAGCCTTATAACAAAGTAATGGGATATCATGCGTTTTATTAAGGTAAAGCTGTTCATAACCTTTAGAAGTAACAGAATCAAATAATGGTTCTATAAATCGTTCTGTTGGGCCTATGATGGCTAGTTTTTTTTGCCTTAGATAGTGAGCAAATAAAACCCGCATTTGTTGATCTGTTAATGGACTTGAAAACTGTAAAAGATATTCAAATTTATTATTCACTTTAGATTTTTGTCTATCTATAATGATAAAACCAAGTTCAAGCTCTTCAGTGAAGTCAACTTCAGTATGATGATCAAACAACCATAAGTATAAAGTGTCGGCTGTAATGTTTTTTAACTCGTTTACGGTTTGAATAACGACTTTTTGATTATTCATTCGTTCAATAACCGCTGAAATGCCCACTTCTTTTTTCCCTTGAGTGGTCATACCCATTATAGGGTTAAGAAATACTTTACACGAAGAGTTAAGCTTTTTGAGATCACCGACGATTAGATTTTTATTGACTAAAGGTTTAGGTTCAGTTTTATCAATTGTAAATTCTGATTTTCTACTTTCAACTTCACCCTTCTTTTTGTATGAAGCTCTTAACTGAGCGTCATCATATACTTCGTGGTATAGCCCTATAGTGTATAGATTCTGGTATTCAATAAGCTTTTGGTTGAACAACTCTTTACCCGCTGGGTCAAGATAATGTGTAACATTGTTGTGTTCAATAACCTCGCAATCTGAAAAAAGAACACGTAAATCTATAGATTTAGTTGATTGTTGAGCAAGTTTTTTTATTTCATTTTTAACAGCGAGATGTCGACCAGCGTTTTCGTCAGGAAGGAGTTTTTTTACAAGGTATTCTAATCTATCATTACTTGCATAAGGAATTAAACTTAGTATTTGTTTTTCAAACCTTTGCAAGTTATCACTTATAACACTACTCATTAATAATTGTACCTCAGATGTTTAGTATATAATGCAAATATGATGGTAATAACTCATTAACTTATTAACTTATTAACTTATTAACTTATTAACTTATTAACTTATTAACTTATTAAGTTTAATCTTAGTGTATATTGTTCAATAATGATTAAAAATTTCAACTTATATTCAAAAGTGTGTCTGCTGAACAACCTTATCGGTTAAATTGTTCAATACTTTAATCTTTAAGCTAGTTAGTCATATATAAACGCTTATTATCTATCCGTTTAATTAATCTGCGTATCCACTACCAATTGCACTAAAAGGCAGTACTAATTCTAGCTCGGGTACTTGCTGACCTATCCAAGCCACAAACGTATTACTATTAGGACCAGGAAACACGCTATATTCATTTACCCATGGATAAAGCGCAATTGCTGCCTGAATTTTTGGTATAAGCTTAAATGCCTTATCACCCTTAATAGAAAGCAGTAATTCAGGTTTTGCACCATACCAATACCTATCAGGTGTTAGAGTTTGATATTGCCGAATAGCTGGTTTTCCGCGTCTAACTTGCCATCCAATCACTTCATAAACACTGTATTGAGTAGCGTTCTCTTCTTTAATTGCAATCCATGGATGAACCGCAAACCAACCACGCCAGCTAAAAGCATCAGCGGCATATAATTCAATAATAGCTCTACTATCTTTACTCGGTACTGAAGCGATACCTGCAGATTCTCTGCTTGCCGTTCTCCAGTTTGTATTAGAACAAGCATTAAGAAACAAAACGATAAAAATAACTGACCAATATTTCATATTATCTAATCATACCCTTGTAATATTAATTACCTTAACATCATACTGTTAAAAAATATTTTTATAAACTCGATAATTTTACCATTGAGAATAATTCCAATTTAATCATCTAATGTTTTTCTTATTGCCATCGCAAGTTCCAAATCACGATAAGGTTTACTTAATAAGTTTCTTGACCATTTTTCTACAGATTTTTTTTGCGTAATCTTACCTGTAAAGCCTGAAGTCAATAATATTTTTATCTCAGGATTTGCAGTTAACACATTGTCTGCAAAGTCAAAACCATTCAAATCCCCAGGCATAACAACATCTGAGAATAATAAGTCAATACCGTCATTCTTATCGAGAATTTCTTGGGCCTCATATACACTAAAAACACAAATAGTTGTATACCCTAGACTATCCAAGACGGATTTAGCTATTGCCGCTAAATCGGGTTCATCGTCTACTATCAGGACGGTTTCTTTACCTGGCGGCATTTTCATATCAATACTTGTAGGGATAATGCTTTCTTCAGTCACACGTTTAGATCTTGGTATATATATTTTAAAGGTTGTTCCAACCCCTTCATCTGAACAAACAGTGATACTTCCCTTACATCTTTTAATAAAACCAAATACCATAGGAAGTCCTAATCCAGTTCCCTTACTCTTATCTTTAGTTGTATAAAATGGATCGAATATTTTACTCAGGGTTTCTTTATTCATACCAATACCCGAATCACTCACCATTATTTCTATGTATTCTCCGGCTTTAAGATCAATATTGTAATCAACTATATTTTTATCAAATATTTTGTTTTTCGCTTCAAATATTAATGTTCCTCCTGATGGCATAGCGTCACGAGCATTCAATGATAAATTAATGATCACATCTTGGAAGTCACCTGGATTTATATCAACAAGCCATAATTCATCTGTAATATGGATCTTTAGATTTATGCTTGCTGTTATTGATTTACGAATAAAGTCTTTATTTTCGTTAATAATGTTGAAAATATTTACGGGGCTATAAACTTCTTCTGATTGTCTTGAAAAATTCAATAGCTTCCTTGTTAATTCTGCTCCTCTCAACGCTGCACTTTGTGCATTATTAATTTGCTTTTGTATCTTATGTTCACCCTCAGTTTTTATTGTCATAAGATCAAGATTACCCATAATAATACCAAGTAAGTTGTTGAAGTCGTGTGCAATCCCACCTGTTAATTCTCCAATCGCTTCCATTTTCTGCGTGCGTCTTAGTAATTTTTCTGTCTGCTTTATATTTGTTATGTCTGTTCGAATCGCCGTGTATTGTACTATTTTTCCGTTACTATCAAAATTAGGGGCTAACGTAGAAAGTACCCAATATAAGGTACCATTTTTAGATTTATTGCAGATTTCACCATGCCACACATTGCCACTAGAAATCGTCTGCCAGATTTCGGCAAAAAATTCAGGTGGATGATATCCAGAGTTAATAATCCGATGGTTTTTTCCAATTAATTCACCATTTGAATATCCAGAAATATCTGAGAACTTATCATTTGCATAGGTAATTAAACCATAGCTATCAGTCATCGTAACTATAGAGTGTTCATTTAAGATGAATTTTTGTTCTTCAAGAATATTAAGGGTTTGTTTCATGTTCATTTGCATTCGATTGATTGATTCAACCAATTGCCCAAGATCATCTCCACTGTCACCACCGAAACTTCTTCTATTGAGAGATAGTTTTTTGTCCAAATTATCGAGTCTTATTGTACTTGCGTACGAAGCAATTTTATGGAGTTGTTTAGCCACTAGATGATAAAACAAAAGCAACATAAATCCACTCACAATAAAGGTGTGTATAACATTGTTAAGCGTAATAGTGATCGCCTGTTCTATAATCTTCTGATGTGTATGTGTTAACCCTACAGTAATTTTCATAGAGCCGATTTGAAGTTGTTCACCTTTATAGAGATATTTAAGAGGGATGATGCGTTCAATGACATTTTCTGATGAAATATTACCCACCTCAGATAAAAGCCTATCATCCTCATACACTTCTATATATTCAATATCGGGTAATCGGAGCAACCCTAGCAATGCACTATCGAGCTCTTTTTTATTACTTACCCATATACGTTCAGCAATGTCAGCACTATAACTTTCGCTAATTTCATTTAACTCTAATTTAACATTATTTATATCTTTTTTATAGACACCATAAAGTTGATATATTGAAGTAAACAATGACAATGTAATACTAAATATAATTATATACAGAACGAGTCTTCTACCAAGATGACTTTGCGTGAAATTAGTTTTTTTATTGTATTCAAACATAACAGATCTCTTTTTGTTATGGCTGTAATTCAAGGGGGGTAAGATGTTTTTTCACCAAGAACTCATAACGCCCATCATTTTTCATATCGCGTAAAGCTTTAGACAATTTTGGAATGATTTTTTCGTGTTTTTTATGCAAATATATGAACATTTCTTTAATTGCAAGGGGGGGACTATTAACGATTATCCCCTTCATCGAGTGTTTTAACACAACCCAATTCCCGCCCCATAATTCATAAACAACGCTATCCGTTCGGTTTTTTTCTAGTAAATTAAATAGAATTGTTGCATTACCGACTTTAGTTATATCTGCAGTAGTAGGAATATTTTCTTCTAAGTATTTCCATCCATTTACATGAGCAACAGTTTTACCTGACAAATCTGACCAACCGTTACTCAGGTTTAAAGGACTCTTAGAGAAGACAACAAACTCCAAACTTATAATATTTTCAGGTACAAAAATTAAATTTGGGTACAACTTTCCCAATCCTTTAATTCTTATTAATTCACCATCAATAAGCCCCTTATTTGAATTTTTCAAACCTCGTTCCGGCGGTAAGTGTTCTATATTTAATCGATAACCAATGCGGCTAAAGGCTTCTTTAGCTACTTCATCAAGAAACCCTGATTGCCTACTATTACTTAAAGGTGTTTCTGCGGCTGAATTGAGGGTAATTTCATTTTCTCCCCCCAAACACACTGAGGCTATAGACTAAAGCGATGACGGCGAAAAAGATTATTTTAAAAATTAGTTTAATATTATTTATCAAAGATGAATGTCCTGTCACTGTACTTCAACGACTATAAGTAAGTTTAGGCTAATTATTTAAAATAATATTAATAATTTGAAAATAAAGCTTAAGAAAATATGACGACATATAGCTAATAATAAAAACACTTGATTGCCTCTTTGATTTAGCTGCGTTGGCGAGGAAGAAAAGTAATAAAATTAGGCTAGACTGCCCTAAAATCAAACATAAAAATTTTTATGAGCTATACTATTTATTACATATGGTAATCGGAGTTAATCAACACATCAGCCCACAGCAATTGTGCAAAAGATTCGCACAATATGACATAACGTATCTTATTTATATAATTCATAAGAAAGGGGATCATCATGGCTAAAGCAGAAGTTAATAAACAACCCGTTAAAGAACGCCCTTTATACCTACCGCCACTTCTAAAAAAATCACCGCCTGAATAAGTCCTGTCTTAGAATATTTGGATGGTTTTTAATGAAAGGCCAGTGGTTTAAATCTCTGGCCTTTTTTAGTACATTTCGTTTGACGTAATTATTCTACTTTCATTAAATTTGTTAAACATAGATAGTTAACATATCTAAACACAATTCTTGTAACCTTTAAAACCAACTAAGTAGCTAGATTAATGATTTAAGTACTTAACTTATTTAAATTTAACGATACTTGTACCAATAATAAACATCCTGTTACTCCAAGTCCTAAGCCAATACCCATCCATATGCCTTGTAATTGAAATGTCTTCATAAAATACCAGGCAGCTGTTAATTGCCATGAATCAACCACAAAAAAGGCAGCAGCCACTACCATTAAACTCGGTAGAATATCCAATAAAATGAATGGTCGTTAATAACATTATCATCTCTTCAGTGCATATAGACTCGACTAACCGTATAATGAGGAACCATCCATATTCTAAGATTAAAATAATATTTAATGCCAATTAATGACCAAACTTGTTTAACAAAATTCCCTGAGCTAAGGCAAACTCATCAGCACTTCAAAGTATTTAAGCCATATGGTTTTTTAAGTCAGTTTATACCTGAAAAACGCAAGAAAAAACATTTGTTAGGTGAGCTATTTACATTCCCCGATAAAACCATGGCGATTGGCCGATTAGATCACGACTCAGAAGGTTTATTGTTACTCACTACCGACGGTATGATCAGCTATAAGATAAGAAGCAAAGATATAGAAAAAGAATACTACGTTCAAGTAGACGGAGTCATCACAGATCAAGCAATGTTATTGCTGCAAAATGGTGTTGAAATTACTATCAATGGAGCGACTTATTTAACCTTGCCTTGTAAAGCTGTCAAACTTGATTGTAATCCTCAATTACCCACGCGTGGTCGTAAAATTCGCGACCCAAGACATGGCCCTACTAGCTGGATATCAATTACACTCTATGAAGGAAAAAATCGTCAGATAAGGAAAATGACTGCGGCTGTAGGCTTTGCAACTTTAAGATTGGTAAGGGTTAGGGTTGGCGAAATTCATATTGATAACATGACCGCCGGTGAAGTTGTTCCAATAACCAATTTTGACGCCACGATTAATGGCTAAATTCTATGGCAATGCATTCTGTATTAAGATAACACTGTTTTTATAAAGGATTTTCAAAAACGTCTATGTAAATAAAAAAGAGTTTGAGAACCCTAATCAATATTCACAAGAAAGAAAAAAAAATAAGAACTCCACGTTTTAGTTGAACATTTCTCACTTTTTCATAAATTAGTTGCTCGATTAAATAAGATTATTAATAAACAACAAAGGCTAAACAAATAATTTGCCTAGCCTTAAAGCTTATCACCATTAAAGAAATGATAAATACGCTATCAAATTCTAAAAGTTTCGAATTTCAACCGTATTACTATTGAAGTCAAATTTATTAATTTTTCCACATTCAGCTACATGGTTACTTGATAAATAAGGCGTGTTAGCTTGGTTAATATCCCCTTCCCAACCTTGTCCATTTTTAACATAAGCTTTGACTTCAAATTTATTATTAACCGTTAGACTACAATCCATATCAACGTCTAACATCCAGTAATGTTGGCCCCAAATATTTAACGGTTCTTCACCATAACCATCATTGGCAACAGTACGTTTTGTTCCCCAATCTGATGGCCAAGCATTTGTCGTCCAATAAAAAGGCGTACCTTCAGCTGCATTGCTTTGACCAACTTCGCTGCCGTACCAATCTAAATAACTTTCATTATTTTTCCATGGTGTTGTCGTCGCACTTTGTAAATTGTTATGACTAATGGGCATAGAGCACTCAAAATTTGAGGTCTGACAATTTCTCCCTAAATTATTATTAGCATAATCATGGTCAATACCACCACGAATAAACATATCTTGCCCACTTTGTGTTTGAGCTTGAATGAATATTACCGTACGTTTGATTTGTTCAGAACCTGTTACATCGCTATTAATTTTTGCACCTTGATGTATTGCAAAAGCATCCCAAACGCCGACATTAGCATTGATACTACCGCCATTGTTTACGGTGATAGTTTCACCACTACATGATTTAGCATCCGCAGATAATTGACCTTTTAAAACGTTACAATAGGTTCCTGCATTCATATCAGTAGCAAGCGTAACGTTTAAATTAAAATCTTCTTTGTTAATTGCGACAAAACCTGAACTACCACGACCAAAAGCTATTTGGTTATTACCATTATCCCACCAGTTTGTAGTGTTCCAGTTATCTGCGGTGTTATTTCTAAAGTCGACACCTCCAGCAATATAAGACCAACGATGTTCACACTTCCAATTACTGCCAAAACATTCTAAATTCCCATTATTATGTACAGGAACACTTGGAGCACCAGCATCTGTATCTCCATGAAAATCATAACTAGACATAACTTTTGGATAGCCATACGGAAAAGCTAACATAAATACATTCGCTAAGTCGTATAAACGCCCATCCTCAAAAGTAATCACATTACCGCCACCACCATGACCACGTTGATTGTCATGGTTATCCACAAAAACCACCGCTGAACTACTGGGTAAAAACCCCCAAGCTTCACCAAAGGAGCTAAGTGCAGATAGGCTGCCATTTTTAAAGGTGTTACCTAATTGCGTGGTATATTTGAATTCAGTGACTAAACCCGTGCTTTGATACTCACTTGATGTGATCGGTTCCCCACCTTGATCAATCACTTCTTGAAACACCAAGGGTGAACCATTCACTTTAGATAACACGCCTTGAATATCGCCTAATGCCATATGTTTTGAGGCATCAAAACGAAAACCTGCTACCCCAATGTTTTGTAAGTCGTTTAAATAATCTGCCAGCGTTTCTTGTACATAAGATGCCCCCGTATTGAGATCGGTTAAGCCAACAAGTTCACAATTTTGTACTTGCCAACGATTGTTATAATCGGTTATCGCACAGGTATCATGAAAGTCTTGCGGCCCGAAGTTAGGAAAGCTTTTATTGCCATAGGTACTACCTGCAGTTCCAGTACCACTTCCTGCTGCCATATGATTTAAAACCGCATCAACGTATATTTCTACACCTACGGCTTGACAACGATTAACCATGTCGACAAATTGGGCACGGTTACCGCTTCGACTTTCAATTTTATAGCTAACAGGTTGATAACGAGTCCACCATTGTCCTCCTTGGATATGCTCATTAGGCGGTGAAACCTGAACTGCTGCATACCCTTTTGGCCCTAAATAGTCTTCACATTCTTGGGCGACATCTTGCCAACTCCATTCGAATAAATGAACAAATGTAGTGGGTTGTTCAACCGCTTGAACTTGACAAGCAAGGCCTAATGCCATACTTGTCGTTAATAGATATTTTATTACTTTAGTGTTAATTTTCATTCTTATTGTTACCCTAATGTAAATTTGATGTGTCTTTTTGCTTATTAAACAGCCAAATCAGGTTGCATTAAATTTTATGAAAGTGATATATCAAAAAATATGAATACGTATTCAGACAATTATTTATAGGTGTTTTACAAAGAATGAAATTATATTAGGCGTTATTATTCTCGCTCTAAAAATATTGTAAGGTGTGTCAGTTTATTAACAACAATGAATAAATCATTGCGAGTATACTGTGACTTACAGTCATTTTTTATAAAAGTTATTGATGGTGACTTTTAAAAAAATTTAAGAATGTATATTCCAGAAAACAAAAAATCCGCTAAACTTTCGGTTAGCGAATTATCTAATGTAATGGGCAGATTGGGACTAGTATGAGCAATGGTTTTATTCAATAAATTACCATTAGCGTTAGCTCATGGTCACTATAAATAATAATCAAACAGATAAGTTATCCGTCTGATTTTTATGAATAACGAGCTAACTTATTGAGAGTTGACTATAAAAAGCATTATTTAACTGCCTATCACTCCGACTTTGTATGACATTTTAGTAGATAAAATTTTATCAAGGCTCAATTGCTTTGTGTTATTCCGCGTTGTGTACAGCGCATTATTATATTTTCAAACCCTACGCTCTAGATTAGCCTGTGCAAACTAATAAAAATTTTAAGTTATTAAATTTTGGACTTATCCGCTATTTTGCTATTATGGCGGCATTTCGTTCCTTATAAGGCAACAGCACTACGTGGAAGTTTTTAAACTTAGAGATTATCAACAAGAAGCTGTTTCTGCAGTGCTTAAACACTTTCGAAAAACCAATGAATCTGCGGTGATTGTTTTACCTACAGGCTCAGGTAAAAGTCTGGTAATTGCTGAGCTTGCTCGTTTGGCAAAACGAAAAATATTAGTGCTCACCCATGTAAAGGAATTGGTCGAACAAAATCATCAAAAATATGAAACCTATGGTGTTACCGCCGGTATTTATTCCGCAGGATTAAAACTAAAAGACACTCAGCACCAAGTTACGTTCGCAAGCATACAATCGGCAGCCCGTAATCTAGATGACTTTAGTGAGCCCTACTCCTTAATTATTATTGACGAATGCCATAGAGTTAACTTAGCCAGCCCTGACTTGTCTGAGGAACAACCTAAAGAACTTCTTAAAGATAAACAGCAATCACAAGAAAAAGTAAGCAAGCAGTCTAATAGCAATCAGTACCTAAAAATCATTGAAAAATTGATGCAAGTTAATCCCGAGGTAAAATTATTAGGTTTAACCGCAACCCCCTATCGTTTAGGTATGGGCTGGATTTATAAAAAGCATCATCGTGGCTTCATGCGAAGTGAAGAAAACCGACCTTTTGAGCACTGTATTTATGAACTGCCCATTCGTTACTTAATTAAACGCCAGTATTTAACTGAACCCAATTTAGTCGACGCCACCATAGAGCATTATGATTTTAGTTCCCTGCAAGCAAATGCCTCAGGCGAATATAGTCCTAAGGATATGAATCATTTATTAAACAAGAATCCCCGGGTGACTCAAAGTATTATTGAGCAGGTCATTGAGTTAGGCCATAAACGTCAAGGTATTATGATATTTGCAGCTACTGTTGAGCATGCAAAGGAAGTATTTAGTTATTTACCCACCAAATTGAGTGCATTGATTACCGGCGCTACCGACAATACTGAACGCGATAAGTTAATTAAGGCATTCAAGCGTAAAGAAATTAAATACTTGGTTAATGTTTCAGTGTTAACCACAGGCTTTGATGCGCCCCATGTCGATATGATTGCAATATTACGTCCAACACAATCAGTGAGTCTTTATCAGCAAATCATCGGTCGTGGTCTGCGTTTGAGTGATAACAAAACAGATTGCTTGGTAATTGACTATACAGGCAATGATTTTGACCTCTATCACCCAGAAGTTGGTGAGAAAAAGCCAAATAGCAAAAGTCAACCAGTTCAAGTTG
>Ga0233426_10001336_pt1 | contig 23048 bp, 24 predicted proteins | sample SI_118_April2016_6_FD_179875 | JGI IMG/M metagenome (GOLD analysis project Ga0233426, IMG submission 179875) | Seawater microbial communities from Saanich Inlet, British Columbia, Canada - SI_118_April2016_10_MG | ecosystem: Environmental > Aquatic > Marine > Inlet | place: Canada: British...
ATAGTGGACCCTATTTATGGATATAATCCAATTTCTGAAACTGAAGATAGTTTTCTACAAGAAGGAAATATTGCTGTAATGGCTGTTGATAATTTACCATGTGAGTTATCTAAAGATGCTTCAGAAGATTTTGGAAATGAAATGCTTGAAAAAATACTCCCCTCATTAATACTTAGTGATGATGAGCAAATTATTGAAAATGCAACTATTTGCAAGAATGGTGATTTAACACCAAACTTTGAATATTTAAGAAATTATATAAACGGGAATTAAACAGTTTTTAATTCAGCAATCGTTTGTATAGGGTTGTCTGATTTGAATACAAAACTTCCTGCAACAAGTACATCAGCACCAGCATCAATTAGTTTTTTAGCATTAGCACTGGTTACTCCTCCATCAATTTCAATTAAGAAATTAGCACCACTTTCTTTTCGTAAATGAGCTAATTGCTTTACTTTATTGTAGGTGTTTTCTATAAAGGATTGTCCTCCAAAGCCAGGGTTTACTGACATAATGCAAACTACATCTAAGTCATTTAATACATCTGAAAGTAAATGAACTGAAGTATGAGGATTTAAAGCAACTCCTGCTTTCATTCCAGCATCTTTTATTGCTTGTAATGTTCTGTGTAAATGTGTGCAAGCTTCATAATGTACAGTAAGTACATCAGCACCTACATTTTTAAATGTTGTAATATATTTATCAGGATCTACAATCATTAAATGCACATCTAATGTTTTTTTAGCATGCTTATTTATTGCTTGAATTACTGGCATCCCGTAAGATATATTCGGAACAAAAACACCATCCATCACATCTAAATGAAACCAATCAGCTTGGCTATTATTTACCATCTCGCAATCTCTTTGAAGGTTGCCAAAATCTGCTGCTAAAATTGAAGGTGCTATCTTATGTGACATGTAATTTATTTTTTGACAAATATAGGTAATAAAAAAGAGGGCTAATAGCCCTCTTTTAATTTATCCTAAATAAGTTTTCAAGATTTTACTTCTTGAGGTTTGTTTCAACCTCCTTACTGCTTTCTCTTTTATTTGCCTTACTCTTTCTCTTGTTAAATCAAATTTCTCGCCAATTTCTTCTAACGTCATAGCGTGTCCTCCATTTAGTCCAAAGTAAGATGAAACAACATCAGCTTCTCTTGGTGTTAATGTATCTAAAGCTCTTCTGATTTCTTCTCTTAAAGATTCTAACATTAACTGTGCATCAGGATTTGGACTTTCGTCTGATCCCATTACATCATATAAGTTACTGTCTTCCCCTTCAATTAAAGGAGCATCCATTGATACATGTCTTCCTGTATTCTTAAGCGATTGTTTTACTTCAGTAAGTGACAGCTCAACTAAATCAGCAATTTCTTCTGGAGTAGGAGGGCGTTCAAATTTTTGTTCTAAAACAGCATATGCTTTATTAATCTTATTAATCGAACCAATTTTATTAAGCGGCAACCTTACAATACGAGATTGTTCAGCTAAAGCTTGTAAAATTGATTGACGAATCCACCATACTGCATAAGAGATAAACTTAAATCCTCTTGTTTCATCAAAACGCTTTGCAGCTTTTATTAATCCAAGATTTCCTTCATTAATTAAATCAGGTAAAGTTAATCCTTGATTTTGGTATTGTTTAGCAACTGAAACTACAAAACGTAAATTTGCTTTGGTTAATTTTTCAAGAGCTCTTTCATCCCCGGCTTTAATTTTCTGTGCTAACTCTACTTCCTCTTCAGCAGTAATTAAATCTACCCTTCCAATTTCTTGCAAGTATTTGTCAAGTGATGCAGTTTCTCTATTGGTAACCTGCTTTGTAATTTTTAGTTGTCTCATCTGAATTCTTTTAGTTAATAATCTTTTGCACGGTCTTTTTACGGATGCCTTTTCAAAAGGTTACAATATTTAAAAAATTATTTTACTTTTTTTCTGGCTTAGGTAAAAGTACTTTTCTCGATAATTTTAATTTACCACTTCTTTCGTCAATAGCAATTAATTTTACTTCAATAGTTTCTCCTTCCTTTAGTACATCTTCAACATTTTCAACTCTTTCCCAAGCTAACTCAGAAATATGAACTAAACCATCAGTAGTAGAAGAAATTCCAACGAATGCACCATAAGGCATTATTGATTTTACTTTTCCTTTATAGATAGCTCCAATTTCAGGAATAAATGCAATTGATCTAATTTTTGCAACAGCCTCATCAATTTTTTCTTGATCTGTTCCTAAAATTTCAACAACACCCATATCATCTACTTCTTCAATAGAAATATTAGTTTCAGTTGATGCTTGTAATTCTTGAATAATTTTTCCTCCAGGGCCAATAATTCCACCAATAGTTGATTTTGGTACTTTTAATACTATAATTTTAGGAGTTTGAGGTTTTAACTGAACTCTTGGCTCAGAAATTGTTTCAACAAGTTTTCCTAAAATATGTAATCTACCATCTTTTGCTTGATTTAAGGCTTTGTCTAAAATTTCATACGAAAGTCCTTGAACTTTTATATCCATTTGACAAGCTGTGATTCCGTCAGCAGTACCAGTAATTTTAAAGTCCATATCTCCTAAATGATCTTCATCACCTAAAATATCAGAAAGTACAGCATAGTTACTTGGGTCTTTTTCATCAGAAATTAATCCCATTGCAATACCAGAAACTGGTTTTTGGATTTTAACTCCTGCATCCATTAGTGCTAAAGTACCAGCACAAACAGTTGCCATTGATGATGATCCGTTTGATTCTAAAATATCAGAAACAATTCTTACAGTATAAGGATTGTCAGCAGGAATCATTTTCTTTAATGCTCTTTGTGCTAAATTTCCGTGTCCAATTTCTCTTCTTGAAGTTCCTCTTAATGGACGAGCTTCACCAGTTGAGAAAGGAGGGAAGTTATAGTGTAAGTAAAAATCTTCATGTCCTTGGTGAGTTACACCATCTAAACGATTAACATCAGTAGCCGAACCTAAAGTTACTGTTGTTAATGATTGAGTTTCACCTCTTGTAAATACAGCAGAACCATGAGGACTATATAAATAATCAACCTCACACCAGATAGGTCTTATATCAGTTGTTGCTCTTCCATCTAATCTTTTTCCTTCTGCTAATACTAGAGCTCTTACGGCCTCCTTTTCAACATCATGGTAGTATACACCAATTAATTTTGAATCATATTTTTCAACTTCTTCTTCTGATAAAGTTGCAATCCAGTCTGTTTTAACAGCTTTAAATTTAGTTGATCTTTCATCTTTACCTAAACCTTCAGCAGCTACAGCATATACAGCATCATAAGTTTCAGTTTTGATTTTGGCTTTTAAATCTGCATCATGAGTTTCATGACAGTATTCTCTTTTTTCAGCAGAAACACCAACTTGAGCAGCTAATGCTAACTGTGCAGCACATTGTACTTTTATTGCTTCATGTCCAATCTTGATTGCTTCAATCATTTCAGCTTCTGAAACTTCATTCATTTCACCTTCAACCATTGCAACACTATCAGCTGATGCACCAACCATAAGGTCGATATCTGCATTTGCTAAGTCAGCTGATGATGGGTTAACTACATATTTCCCGTCAATTCTTGCTACTCTACATTCTGAGATTGGTCCGTTAAACGGAATATCAGAAAGTGCAATTGCAGTTGAAGCTGCTAAAGCTGCTAGAGCATCAGGCTTTACTTCTGGGTCATGTGAGTTTAAAGATATCATTACTTGTACCTCAGCATGGTAATCGCTAGGGAACATTGGTCTTAATATTCTATCAACCAAACGCATTACCAAAATTTCTTGGTCGGTTGGTCTTGCTTCTCTTTTTAAGAATCCTCCTGGGAATCTTCCGTCAGCAGCAAATTTCTCTCTGTAATCTACCGTTAAAGGTAAAAAATCTACTCCTTCTCTAGCTCCAAAACTAGAAACTACAGTTGCAAGCATATGAGTGTTACCCATTCTTAATTCAACTGAACCGTGTGCTTGTTTTGCTAATTTTCCTGTTGAGATAGAAATTTCTCTTCCATCTTCTAACTTAATAATTTGTTTTTCTTCTTTTATCATCTTGTCTTCTTTGTTTATAAAAATTAAAAAAGGCAATAAAACTATTGCCTTTTTTTTCTGTTTTTCTTCTTTGTTTTATCTTCTAAGACCTAAATCCTTCACTAGATCTCTGTATTTTAAGATATCTTTACCTTTTAAGTAGTCTAGTAATTTTCTTCTTTTACCAACCATTAGTTGTAATGATCTTTGTGTTCCGTAATCTTTACGGTTTTCTTTTAGGTGTTCAGTTAAATCTGAAATTTTCTTAGTAAATAAGGCTACTTGAGAGTGTACTGATCCTGAATCTTTGGCGTCATTACCAAATTTCTTGAAAATGTTTTCTTTGTCTTGTGTTGTTAAGCTCATGTTTGTCTGTTTAAAACCACTTTAATTTATGGGCTGCAAATTTAGTAAACTTATTAAACTAAATACCCTTTTAAAGAAGAATTTATTTTTTAATAATTCTGAAGAGTTGTCCTAGTTTTTCCTTTAGGTCTTTTCTATCAACTATAAAGTCAATAAAACCGTGTTCTTGTAGGAATTCAGCTGTTTGAAATCCAGCAGGTAAATCCTTACCAATTGTTTCTTTTACTACTCTGGGTCCTGCAAAACCGATTAAGGCATTTGGTTCAGCAATATTCATATCCCCTAACATTGAGAAGGATGCGGTAGCGCCACCAAAAGTAGGATCGGTACATAATGAAATATAAGGTAACCCTGCTTTGCTTAATTGGGCTAGTTTTACTGATGTTTTTGCCAATTGCATTAAGGAAATTGCTGCCTCCATCATTCTTGCTCCACCTGATTTTGATATGATTATCATTGGATGTTTATTCTCACGAGCATAATCAATTGCTCTTGCAATTTTTTCACCTACTACTGATCCCATTGATCCTCCAATAAATTTGAAATCCATTGCAGCAATAACAACACCCTCACCATTTAATTTACCATGTGCAGTTCGTACAGCATCTTTCAATCCTGTTTTTTTCTGCATAGACTTTACTCTTTCAGGGTATTTCTTTTTATCCTTAAAAGTTAAAGGATCTAAAGAAGTCATATCTTTATCTAGTTCAGTGAATTTATTATTATCAAATAGTATTTCAAAATATTCAGCTGAACCAATTCGGCTATGGTAATTACAATTGATACAACAATGAAGATTTTTTGAGTGTTCTTCAGTAGTTACAATTGTTTTACATTTAGGACACTTGCTCCATAATCCGTCAGGAGTTTCCTTTTTTTCGTGAGTAGAAGTAGTAATTCCCTCTTTTATTCTTTTAAACCAACCCATATTATGCGTTTGTATTAATGTTATTTAAATCGTTAAATGACCTTGTTAACCTTGCTTTAAATGTTAATTCTCCTGCTCTAGTATAAGCTCTAGGGTCATAATATTTTTTATTTGGCTTTTCTGCTCCTTCAGGATTTCCGATTTGAGTTTTTACATACTCATTATTCGCTAAAAAATAATCTCTTACTCCTTCAGTGAATCCCCATTGTAAGTCAGTGTCAATATTCATTTTAATTACGCCATAGCCAATTGCTTCAGTAATTTCAGCTTGTGTAGAACCTGAACCACCATGAAATACAAAGTTAATTGGTTGCTTTTCAGTTCCAAATTTTTCCTCAATATATTTTTGAGAATTATCTAAAATCTTTGGTGTAAGCACTACATTTCCTGGTTTATAAACGCCATGTACATTTCCAAATGCAGCTGCAATTGTAAACTTATCGCTTATTTTCATTAATTCTTCATAAGCATATGCTACTTCTTCTGGTTGTGTATATAATTTTGAAACATCAACATCTGAATTATCAACACCATCTTCTTCACCTCCAGTAATTCCTAGTTCAATTTCTAGAGTCATATCAATTGCACTCATTCTTTTTAAGTAGGCTTTACATATTTCAATATTCTCTTCTATTGGCTCTTCTGATAAGTCAATCATATGTGAAGAATATAAAGGTTTTCCGTGTGCTGCATAAAATTCTTCCCCTGCTTCAAGTAGTCCATCAATCCAAGGTAATAATTTTTTTGCTGCATGATCAGTATGTAAAATTACACTTGCACCATAAAGTTCAGCCATTTGATGTACATGTACTGCTCCTGAAATCCCTCCTGCAATTGCTGCTTCATGGTTTTCATTTGAAAGCCCTTTTCCAGCATAAAATACACACCCTCCATTAGAAAACTGAACGATAGCTGGAGAGTTAAGTTCAGCTGCCGTTTCCATAACTGCATTTACAGTACTTGTATTTGAAACATTTACAGCTGGTAAAGCATACTTATTTATTTTCGCATTAGCAAAAACTTCTTGTACTTGTTCTCCTGTTAATACTCCATATTGAAATTTTGACATACCTTTTTAAATTTTATTTTTTAGTGGAACAAAATTATAAGATTGTAGTGAATTAGGGCATATATTTGCAATAAATTCATATTATTGATTTCTTAAATAAATTAGCCTTGTGATTACTAAAAATCAGATTAAACATATAAGAGGATTGTCCCTTAAAAAAAACAGAGTGAAAGAGCAATGTTTTATTGTTGAAGGGGAGAAGAGTGTAGCTGAGTTATTAAAATCCTCTTTTCAGATTGTTGATTTATTTGCTACTAAGCAGTGGATTTCAGTAAATAAAAATTCCAAAGCAATTGCAGTAACTGTAGCTGAACTTGGTAGAATAAGTAGTTTGAAATCGGCAAATAGCGTGTTGGCAATTGTTAAAATAGAAGCTAAAGAGCAAAAGCAGCTTGAGGGTTTAGTTTTAGTGCTTGATGATGTGAATGATCCAGGGAACTTAGGTACTATAATAAGAATGTGTGATTGGTTTGGAGTAAAGCAAATTGTTTGTTCGGAAAATACGGTTGATTGTTATAACCCAAAAGTAGTGCAGGCAACTATGGGTTCTTTGTTTAGGATTAATGTGGTGTATACTAATCTGCCTGAATATCTGACAAAAGTAAAAACCAGTATTTATGGTGCTTTTATGGAGGGAGAGAATATTAAAAGTATTACTGCTGATAAAAATGCTCATTTAATAATGGGTAATGAGGCAAATGGTGTTACTGATGAAGTAAGTAAATTTATTACTGATAAGGTTACTATTAAAAATATTGGAGGTACTACTGAATCCTTAAATGTTGCGGTGGCGACATCTATATTGTTGCACGAATTCTGTAATTAGTATTGTTTAGTTCCTTCCTGGATTATATGCATATTCCCATCTTAATCCTTCCCAACCACATTCATTGCAAACATAACGCTTGCTATCGAATATCCTAAAAGTAATGTGGTGCGTTAGTTTATCTTTATTAGTTCTTTGTACTCTATTAAGTGCTGATCCGCAATCAGGGCAGCAGTTATTGCAAGTGCTGCAAGTTTCTTTTCTTCCAACTCCCAAGTGTCGGATGATAAATAGGAGTAATACATATAGTAGTATTGTAATAAATACTAATAAAAATTGGTCCATAAAATGTGGTTAGTCTGGTGGTTTTTCTTACTTTGTCGGAAGCAATATTACGGAAAATAATTGGTTTTATTGAAAAACAACAACAATAAATTGAAATAATAGTCGTTATAAATCCTTTTTTTACTCAAAAGTAAAGGAAATCATCCACCCATTTGTGCTTAGCCTATTTATGGATTGCGTGTAAACTGTTTTGTCTTTTGAAAGGAGATTTAGAATTCCGTAGGACAGTTTGATTTGAGGTGAAAACTTAAAGTATTCAAGGTAGAAATCTACTCCAAAACCGATTTCACCCATAAGGTCATTCTTCTTCAGTTTTACAATTTCTTGTCCCTCATCATTTATTTTATCCTGTGAGGCAATATCCAAGCTGTATTTTAGTCCACCAAGCACATAGGTTCTAAAGTTATTGTATCGAGCAGATTTATACTTAATATAGATTGGAAAATCAATTAAAGTAGATTCAATTCGTTTTATTCTTTCATCACTTACACCATTGCTATCAATAAATCCGTAATGCAAATGGCGTTCGCCAAATACTAGGGTAGGGATAAAGCGTAAATCAGTATATTTTCCAATTCTAAGGTTAGATACTATCCCAAGGTTAAATCCTTTTTGGCTATTAGGAAGTAGGGTTAATAAGGTATCATTAGTAATGGTGCTACTGTTTTTTTGAATGTTAAAATTAAGGGAATTTATTCCTAGTGTAAACCCAAAATGCAATTTTTTATAATCATAGCGAATAAGGTTTTGAGGTTTTTTTCTCCTTTGGGCACTAGCTGATAGTCCTCCTAAAAGAAAAAGCAATATAATTATATATCTGATAATGAGTTTCATTAGCCCCCTAAACGATAAGGATATTATTTTATTGCAATATAAAGTGAAACAATACCAAAGGTAAGTGGGATATGTTTACATTCTTTAAATCCTGCTTTTTCTAGTTCTGTAAGAAAATCTTTTCCTGAAGGAAAGGCAGAAACCGAATCAGGTAAATAAGAATAAGCGCTTTTGTCTTTTGAAATAATACCACCAACAAAAGGTAAAATATGATGAAAATAAAGCTTGTAGAATTGTTTTAAAGGAAAGCTAGTTGGTTCAGAAGGTTCAAGTATTGCTACTATACCACCTTCTTTTAAAGTTCTATTCATTTCGGATAGTCCTTTGCTTAGGTTCTCAAAATTACGAACACCAAATCCTGCAGTTATAGCATCATAACTATTGTTCTCAAATGGTAAGTTTTCAGAATCGGCTAATTGAAGTTTAATTCTATCTGTAAGTTCTTTTTTAGCAATTTTTTCAATACCAACATCTAACATTCCCTGAGAGATATCAATGCCTGTAATATTAGCATTAGTGTACTTGCTTGCGCTAATAGCAAAGTCACCAGTTCCTGTAGCAATATCAAGTATTGTAGTAGGGTTATTAGTAAGCTTTTTAATTGCTATCTTTCTCCATAAATTATCCATTCCTAAGGATAAGGTGTGATTTAAAAAATCATAACTACCAGCAATGTTATCAAACATTTTAGTTACTTGTTTTTTCTTTCCTTCTTCAGAGTTGTAAGGAGTAACTTTTGTCATTAATTGATTTGTTTTATTGCCTGAGTAAGTAATTTTTCTTTATTGATAGGTACAACTCCAACTTCCTCACAAACAATACCACCAGCTAAAGTTGAAAGTACTGATAAGTCAGTATAATCCACTGCTGAAGCTAAGCATAAAGAAGCAACAGAAATAACAGTATCTCCAGCTCCAGAAACATCAATGATATCACACTTAAAGGCAGGTGTGTGCTTAAATTCTTTTTCTGAGTTGATACAGATTCCTCTTTCTGATAGGGTAAGTAAAACTCCCTTTGCAGCAAGTTGTGTGCGTAATTCTGCTGATGCTTTTTCTATTTCTGCAACATTATCTGCATCAAAATCAATATTCATTCCTGCTTTTATTTCAGCTAGGTTAGGTTTGAAAATCGTACAATTTTTATAAGAATTAAAATTCTGTTTTTTAGGATCTACTATTGTAGGGATTCCTCTTTTGTTTGCTGCTGCTATTACGCTTTCAATCACTTCAGGAGTAAGTACTCCTTTGTTATAATCTTGTAAAATAATTACATCAATATCGGTTAGTAAACCTTTAACTAAGTTTAAAAACTGACTTTCAACTTTTATAGGGTGCGTATCTTCTTCATCAATTCTAAGTTGATGTTTATCATCAGAGATAACCCTAGTTTTTGTAGTCGTTTTTCGTCCATTTTCTATTAAAAGTCCATTGCTTAGAAGATTTGATTCTTGCATTAATTCTTTAAATAAAATTCCTCTATCATCATTGCCAATTACTGAGCAAAGTAAAGGTGTTGCTCCTAGAGCCTTAAGGTTTAAGGCAACATTTGCCGCTCCTCCAAGTCTGTTTTCGTGTTTATTTACTTCAACTACTGGTACAGGTGCTTCTGGCGACATTCTGTTTATTTCTCCCCACATGTAAGCGTCAATCATAGCATCACCAATAATCAAAACTCTTTTGTTGTTAAATTCAGAAAATAATTTAGTAAAATCCATTAGCTTAATTTTGCTAGTTGTTTTTTAATTCTATTCATTGCTTCAATCAATTTATCATCAGCTGCAGCATATGATATTCTAATACACTCAGGGTTTCCAAAGGCATCACCAGCAACAAATGCTACATGGCAATTATTTAGTAAATACATACATAAATCATTTGCATTATTGATTGTTGTAGTACCATCTGATTTCCCAAAATAATGACTTACATCAGGGAAAACATAAAACGCTCCTTGAGGAATGTTACATTTAATTCCTTCAATATTATTTAGCTCGTTTAATATCATATCTCTCCTTTTTAGGAAAGTAGCTTTCATATCAGCAGTTACTTCTTTTGGGTTTGCAAGCATAGCTGTTTCAGCAGCTTTTTGTGCAATAGCACAAGTTGCTGAAGTTATTTGTCCTTGTATTTTATTACATGCTTTTGCTATCCAAAGTGGTGCGCCAATAAAACCAACACGCCAACCCGTCATAGCATATCCTTTGGATACCCCATTTACGGTTATCGTTCTGTCTTTCATGCTTGGGATTGTTCCCATAGAAAAGTGCCCTTCAGTAAAATTAATATGCTCATAAATTTCATCAGCAATAACATAAATCTCAGGATATTTCTCCAACATTTTTGCAATTGAAATTAGTTCTTCTTTAGTGTAAACTGTACCGCTAGGGTTACAAGGAGAACTGAACATTAATAACTTTGTTTTAGGAGTTATTGCAGCTTCTAACTCTTCAGGTGTAACTTTAAAATCACTATCAATTGAAGATGGTACTTCAACAGGAACTCCTTCAGCTAGCTTAATTATTTCAGCATAACTTACCCAGTAAGGGCAGGGTAAAAGCACTTCATCACCATTATTCAAAAGGCTTAAACAAACATTAGCAAGTGATTGTTTTGCTCCAGTTGATGTTACGATTTGATCAGCTGTAAATTCTAAATTATTATCTCTTTTGAATTTGGAGACAATAGCGTTTCTTAACTCAGGTAAACCAGGGACTGGCGTGTAGTGAGAGTAATTATCGTCAATTGCTTTTTTGGCTGCTTCTTTAATAAAATCTGGAGTATCAAAATCAGGTTCGCCAAGGCTTAGGGCAATTACATCATGTCCTTTGTCCTTTAGTTCACGGCTCATTCGTGCCATTGCTAGGGTTGCTGATTCTGCTAATCGGTTTAGTCTGTCTGAAACTTTTGTCATGCTTTTTGCTTGTGGTTTTTTAAAGGGGGCAAATATAGGGAATTGTTGTTGCTTGGTTTTACTAGTTGTTGGAAAATATAAACCCAATATTGTGTGAAAGTGCTGTTGTAATTAATTTTGTATATATTTACAAAATGAAAAAATTATTATTAATTCTTCTTTTCCTATTTACACTAGGTACAATTAAGGCTCAAAAAGTATTTTCGGTTGATTATGCCAGCCAAGCAGATGTAAAAGTATTTGTTGCTGACTATGAAAGTAGGGCTGATTTAACCGTTTATAAAGTGGATTATTCTAGCCAAGCAGGAAAGAATGATGGGAATTGGTTTTTTGTAGATTATGCAAGCCAAGCCGATAAAAAGATATTCTTTGTGGACTATGCTTCACAAGCAGATATTATCATCTATTTTGCAGATTATAGCAGTAGAGCAGGGTGGAAGAATAAAGAGAAAATGCATTTGTTTTATTAAATTTTAAACTTAAAAATATATTATTATGAAGAAGATAATGATACTTTTATTAATCTGCTTGCCCTTATTTTTTATTACTTGTAAAAAGGAAAAAACTGAAATAGAAATAGAGTCTTCTGATATTACTATTAATAAGGCTTGGGAACTCACACTATATAATACTTATATTACTTATGGAGATCAGTATCAGAATGGCGTATATATTGATTCTTTAACAGGTTTAATGTACACAGGGAAAATAAATTATGTGAGTTCAGCTGCCATTATGATAAACAAAGATACTATTTTCCCTAGTTTATCTGCAAGCTACTTTTCAAGGGTTTGGAGTATTAGTGAAAATAACATTATTATTGACACATATTATGATGATAATGGATTTCCCTTCAACATATCACAACATAATTATACTATAAATTTAGATACATTATCTGTTAATTTCCAGTCTGGTACAGTGAGTAAATTTGTGATAAATGAGTTAACTTCTGAACAGTTTCATGTTATTTCAGAACCAACAGAAAATTATATTCCAATCTTTAATGTAAATGGTATTTATCAAGATACTGTAATGATGAATCTTACTTCAGATAATTTGATGTTTAGTGAAGTGCGATAGATATAGTTAAAACTTGTAATAATTACAACCATAATTTACCAGAATATATCCTTCATTCTAGTGAATATGTTTGCCAATCACAAGAATATAGCTGTCAATCACAAGAATATAGCTGTCAATTACAAGAATATAGACGTCAATCACGTGAATATAGCTGTCAATCGTGTGAATATAGTTGTCAATCCTAAGAATATAGACGCCAAGCACAAGAATATAGACATCAATCGCGTGTGTAAATTATTAAAACGGCTAGATAAGAGGGGTTGTGTAATTGTACCTTATTAGTATTGTGTGTCTTTTACTACTGAAAGAGGTTATTTGCTACAGATTTTCTAAAATTTCATAAATAGAACTGCCTTTTTTTAGTATTTCTTCTGCTTGTTTCAAGCTATTATTCTCTTTTAGCTTTTGGTATTTCTTGTTTCCTAATTCTTCCTTAATAATATGGTGTAACCAGTAAATATTTTGCTTTTCTCTATTGTCCATAAAATAAGAATTGGCTTGCATTTGCCTATTGTGCTTTTGTATCAGCTCCCAAATAGTATCTAATCCTGTTTTATCTAAAGCCGAACAAGTACCTGTTTGAGGAATCCAACCATTTCCCATAGCAGGGAACAGGTGCAATGCTCTTTTGTATTCCATTGCTGCATTCTTGGATTTTACAATATTATCGCCATCTGCTTTGGTAATTATTAAAGCATCAGCCAATTCCATTATTCCTCTTTTTATACCTTGTAATTCATCACCAGCACCTGCTAACATCAGTAGTAAAAAGAAATCTACTAAGTTACTTACAGTAGTTTCGCTTTGCCCAACACCAACCGTTTCTATAAGGATAATCTCAAATCCTGCTGCTTCACACAAAATAATACTTTCACGCGTTTTATTGGCTACTCCTCCTAGCGTTCCACTGCTTGGGCTTGGTCGGATAAAAGCATTTTCATCAGCTGCTAGTTCGTGCATACGGCTTTTATCTCCTAAAATACTTCCGTGTGTTCTTTCGCTTGTTGGGTCAATGGCCAATACAGCTATTTTTTTCCCTTGGCTAGTGAGTAGTTTTCCAAAGGATTCAATAAAAGTGCTTTTTCCTACACCAGGAATTCCAGTTACTCCAATTCTAATTGATTTCCCACTATGTGGTAAGCAGGCTGTAATTAAATCTTGTGCTTGTTTTTCATGCTCAGGCAAAGTACTTTCTAATAGGGTAATTCCTTGCCCTAAAGCAGTTCTGTTTCCCTTTATTATTTGCTGAGCGAGTTCCATTATTTTACGGCTATAACCGATATTTCAACATTTACATTCTTTGGCAATACTGAAACTTGTACAGCCTCACGAGCAGGAGGGAACTCTCCAAAACTTTTCGCATATACTTCATTTATGGCTGCATAGTCGTTCATGTCTTTCATAAAGATAGAACATTTTACTACATTACTAAAGTCCATATTTGCTGCAGTAAGTACTGCTGATATATTCTGCATTACTTGAGTAGTTTCAGCTGTAATGTTTTCCATTACTAGGTTTCCTGTAGCAGGATTTATAGCAATTTGTCCAGAGCAATAAAGTGTATTATTACTTAATATAGCTTGGCTGTAAGGTCCTATAGCTGCAGGTGCATTTGTAGTGCTAATTACTTTTTTCATAATTTAATTTCTGTGCCCAAATATAGCACTTCCAACTCTAATCATAGTGCTACCTTGTTCAATTGCAATTTTATAATCGCCACTCATTCCCATGGATAGGGTAGTGATGTTGTTATTTTTTAAAGTATCAAATACAGTTTTTAGGCTTTTGAATTCCTGTGTTACTTGCTGGGTGTCATCTGTAAAAGTTGCCATTCCCATTAATCCTATAATTTTGATGTTCTGAGATTCTTTAGCTGTATTAAGAGCGCTTTCTAATTCATCTAAACCAAAACCAAATTTTGTACTTTCAGTAGCGATATGAACTTGTAAAAGGCAGTCAATTATTCTGTTGTTTTGCTCTGCTCTTTTGTTTATTTCTTTCAATAATTTTAGGCTATCTACTCCATGAATTAAGGATACGAAAGGAGCAATAAATTTTACTTTATTGGTTTGCAAATGCCCAATCATGTGCCAAACAATATCTTTGGGTAACTCTTCAGCCTTTTTTGCTAATTCTTGTACTTTATTTTCTCCAAATATTCTTTGTCCTGCTTGGTAAGCTTCAAGTATGGCGGTATTGGGTTTTGTTTTGGAAACAGCAACTAGAGTTACCTCCTTTGGTAAACTACTTTGTATTGCTTTTAAGTTGTTTGCAATTGGCATTAGTCTAGTGGGTAAATGATTAACCCTGATCGCAATTTAGGTTCAATATAAGTGCTTTTTGGCGGCATACTTAAATTGTTATCTGCCACTTGTTTCAAAGAATTTATAGGGATTGGCTTTAGGATAAATGCAACTGCATATTCTGCTGAATCTACTTTGTTTTTAATGGTTGATAGGGGAGTTGTTCCCGCTTCAAAACTAATATTTTTATCTGTTTTTTCATCTCTAATATTTAAGATTGGGCTTAAAATAGTGTTGGATAAAATAGCAGGGTCAAGCTGACTTACTATATCGTTTTGTATGATGCCTTTTTTTACAATTAATGAATACCATTTACCAGCTAAATACATGGAAATTTCATCTTTTTTAGTAGGCTGATATGCTGCTGAGTTTACCTCAGTGACTGTAAAGTAATTACTGATTTTAGTTAGTAATTCAGTAGCTGATTGATTATTTAACGACTTTACTAAGCGATTAAAATTAATGATATTTAGTTGATTTTCATCAATCAAAAAGCTCATAAAATAATTACTTAAGTCTGATTCCTTTTCCTTAGCTAAAAGGGAAGAAGAAGCACATCTATGATGTCCGTCAGCAATGTACAAATCATTAATTGTGGCAAATGAATTTGTAATTGTAGTTATATCATTTTCATTGCTTACTAACCATAATTTATGGATAGCTTTATTGGTTGTAGAAAACTCGTATTCAGCTCTAGTTGCTTTATACCTCTGAATAATATTTGCTATCTCTTTGTTTTCTTTATGACACAATAAAACGGGTTCAGCATTAAAGCCTGTTGTACTCAAGTAGCTTTTGAACATTTCTTCTCTTGCAGTAATTGTATGTTCGTGCTTTTTAATATTACCATTTAAATAATCAGCAACTGCTGTGGCGCCAATTATTCCTTCAAAAGTATGATTTTCGTGTGTTTGCTGATAAATATAATAGGTTTCAGTTACTTCTTTCTTTAGAAATCCATTTCCAACAAAATTTTCAAATTTCTGTTTTACTGATTGATATTTTGCAATTCCTTTTTGCTTTATTTTATCCTTATAATCAGGATTAATAATATGTAAAAAGGTAAACGGATTATGTTCTAATTTCTCTCTTAAAGTTTCATCAGAATAAGATAAATATGAGCGAGAAGCTACTAAATTTGCCTTATCTCTTGTTGGGCGAATGGCTTTAAAAGGGCGAACAATTGCCATATTTATTTACTAAAATGAGTTGCTATTTGACTAGCTAATTCAGTACCGATTCTATCTTGTGCTTCAAGGGTAGCAGCACCAATATGTGGTGTAAGTGAAATAGCATTATGCATACAAATATGAATACTTGGAGTAGGTTCGTTATCAAATACATCCAACCCAGCATAAGCTAGTTTTTCTTTATCCAAAGCAAACATCAAAGCAGTTTCATCAATTACACCACCTCTAGCAGCATTCACAATTCCAGCACCAGTTTTCATCATTCCTATTTCTTCTGCACCAATTACTGCTTTATCTCCAATTTTAGGAACATGTAAGGTAACAAAATCTGATTCAGAAAGTACATCTTTTAAGCTTTCAGTTTCAATAGTAAACGATTTTTTGTCTCCATTAAAAAAGTCTAAAGTAATGTTTGCTTCATCAATAAACTTATCATGAGCCATCACTTTCATTCCAAGGCCAATTGCTCTTTTTGCTACTTCTTGTCCAATACGGCCAAAACCAATAATTCCTAAAGTTTTCCCTGCTAATTCCCTACCATTAGCATACGATTTTTTCAAACTTTTGAATTCGGCATCACCTATCATTGGCATTTGTCTGTTACTGTCAAACAAGAAACGCACCATACCAAATAAATGAGCAAAAACTAGTTCGGCTACTGAAGCAGATGAAGCAGCAGGGGTATTAATTACATTAATTCCTTTTTCACGAGCATAATCTACATCAATATTATCCATTCCTACACCACCTCTTCCTACAATTTTAAGGTGCGGACAAGCATCAATTAAGTCCTCACGAACAGTAGTAGCACTTCTTACTAAAAGTACTTCATAGTTTTCCGTGTTAATCGTTTTAATTAAATCCTCCTGCGCTACTTTTTCAGTAATTACTTTAAATCCTTTCTTGGTTAAAGCATCAATCCCAGCTTGTGAGATTCCGTCATTTGCTAATATCTTTGTCATCTTAATTTTGTTCTAATTTTCTCATTACATCTACTAATACTTGTACGCTTTCAATTGTCATTGCATTGTACATTGATGCTCTATATCCACCTACTGATCTGTGACCTTTTATACCATTAATTCCTGCATCATTCCAAAGTGCATTAAATTCATCTTCTTTACTGCTGTCTTTTAGTAAAAAACAAACATTCATATTGGAACGATCTTCTTTTGCTGCTGTACCTTCAAATAAGGGATTGCTGTCAATCTCTCCATATAATAAATCTGCTTTGGCTTGATTCATTATCTCAATTGCTTCCACTCCTCCTAAATCCTTTAGCCATTGTAAAGTAAGCATAGAAACATAAATAGGAAATACTGGAGGGGTGTTGAACATGCTATCCTTACTGATATGAGTATTGTAATCCAACATAGTTGGAATGTTTCTTGCTGATTTACCTAGTATCTCATCTTTTATGATTACTAATGTTGTACCTGCAGGACCCATATTTTTTTGTGCTCCAGCATAGATAAGGTCAAAATTACTTACCTCAATTTTTCTACTAAAAATATCCGAACTCATATCACAAACCATAAGGGTAGGGCAAGTTGGGAAATCCTTCATTTGTGTACCGTAAATTGTATTATTTGAAGTACAATGAAAATAATCAGCATCACTAGGAATTGTATATCCTTTAGGAATATAATTATAATTTTTATCAGAAGAATCTCCTAAAACAATTGCTTCCCCCAAACTATTTGCCTCAGCAATTGCTTTCTTTGCCCAAGCTCCAGTATTAGTATAAGCAGCTTTTCCATCTACTTTCATTAGGTTCATGGCTACCATTAAAAACTCCAAACTAGCTCCACCTTGTAGGAAAAGAACAGAATATCCTTTTGGAACATTTAACAATTCTTTAACTAGTGCGATAGCTTTGTCCATTACTGCAACAAAAGGCTTACTTCTGTGTGAAATTTCAATTAAGGATAAATTATCATCATTAAAATTAAGTACAGCTGCTGATGCTTGTTTTAGAACTTCTTGGGGTAGTATACAAGGTCCTGCTGAAAAGTTGTGCTTTTTCATATTTGTTTTTAGTTGCTAGTTATTTGTTATGTAAGAAGTTATTTATTAACCAATAGGGTTATATTTTTTTATTTATCTTCTTCTTTTTCTTCTCATTGCTATATTAACTCATTGTTACATTAGCACATTGTCTTTTCTTTATTGTTTTACTCTTTCTATGTATGCTCCTTTTTCCGTATCAATTTTTATTTTATCTCCTTCACTAATAAAAAGAGGAACATTAATACTTGCACCAGTTTCAGTAGTTGCTGGTTTAAAAGTATTGGTTGCTGTATTTCCTTTTATTCCTGGCTCAGTATGTGCAATTACCAACGATACATGAGCTGGAAGTGTTGCCGATAAAGGCATTCCTTCATCTGCATGGAATAAAACCTCTACATTTTCCCCTTCTTTCAGGAACTGAACATTATCAATAAAATCCTTAGCTAACATGATTTGCTCATAATCATCATTATTCATTAAATGACAATCATTTCCATCAGCATAAAGGTATTGGTATTTTCTGTTTTCTATTCGGATAATATCAATTTTTACTCCTGAAGTAAAGGTATTGTCTAAAAGTCTTCCTGTAGTTAAATTTCTGATTTTAGTACGCACAAATGCAGGCCCTTTTCCTGGTTTTACATGCTGGAAAGATTCAATCTTCCAAGGTTCTCCATTATGATTAATACATAGTCCGTTTCTAAATTCTGCTGTAGTTGCCATAGTTTTTATTTTTGATTGTAACCTTTCATAATTCCTCTTCCTGAATTTTGTACAAACGAGATGATTTCATCTCTTTCAGGAGTAGCATTTATTTCAGTTTCTATTTTTAATATTGCTTGTGTGTTATTATTATTGTTCTGATATAAAATTCGGAATATAGCTTGAATATCATTAATTTTTTCACTTGAAAATCCTCTTCTTCTTAATCCGATTGAATTAATACCAACAAAAGAAAGTGGCTCACGACCAGCCTTTACATAAGGTGGTACATCTTTTCTGATTAAACACCCGCCAGATACCATTGCGTGTTTTCCAATACTTACAAATTGATGTACTGCTGAAAGCCCTCCGATTATTGCATAATCACCCATAGTAACATGACCTGCCAAGGCAACACTATTTACAATGATACAGTGGTTACCAATTTTACAATCATGAGCAACATGGGCATAAGCCATAATAAGGCAATTATCTCCAATAATTGTTTTTCCAGTTGCTGAAGTTCCTCTATTTATTGTTGCACATTCTCTAATTGTACAATTATCGCCAATTATTGTAAGTGATTTCTCGCCATCAAATTTCAAATCCTGTGGTACTCCTGAGATAACTGCTCCAGGAAAAATCTTGCAATTTTCACCAATTCTTGCTCCTTCCATTATGGTTACATTCGAACCTATCCAGGTTCCTTTTCCTATCTCTACATTTTTTGCAATAGTTACAAAAGGATCAATTACGACATTGTCAGAAATTTTTGCATTAGGATTTACATACGAAAGTGGCTGTATCATAGTTTATTTTTTAGGTGCAATTTGTGCTAATAAATCAGCTTCTACTACTATTTTCCCATTTACAAAACCTTTACCGTGCATATGGCAAAGCCCTCTTCTAATAGGAGAAATTAAGTCTAATCGGAAAATTATAGTATCGCCAGGAATTACTTTTTGTTTAAATTTGGCATTATCAATTTTCATAAAAAAGGTTAAATAATCCTCAGGATTATCAACTGTGCTTAAGATAAGAACACCACCTGCCTGCGCCATAGTTTCTAGCTGTAATACCCCTGGCATAACAGGTTCTCCAGGGAAATGACCTCTAAAATAATCTTCATCAGCAGTTACAAATTTTGTTCCAATTATAAAATCATCTCCAATTTCTCTTATTTCATCAATAAATAAGAAAGGTTCTCTGTGTGGTAATATTGTTTTTATTTTCTCCTTATTGTACATTGGAGCTTCATCAAAATTGATTTCGGGTGCTGTTTTACTAATATTTTCTTTCATTATCGCTTTTAATTTTTTTGCAAAATTTGTATTGTTTTTATGTCCTGGCTTGTAGGCTGTAATTTTCCCTTTAATAGGAAGTCCTAATAATGATAAATCACCTATTACATCTAGTAGTTTGTGTCTTGCAGGTTCGTTTTTATACCTTAAAGTAAGGTTGTTTAGTGTACCTCCTTCAGTAACTTTTATATCTTTTTTCCCAAATGCTTTTTCTAATTTACTTAATTTCTCTGACGAGATTTCGTCATCAACAATTACAATAGCATTATTTACATCACCACCTTTAATTAGGTTATTATCTAGTAATAATTCTAATTCATGTAAAAAACAGAAAGTTCTGGAAGAGGAAAAATGGTTATTAAACTCATTGATAGAATTCATGCTAACTTCTTGTACACCTAGCGTTTTGGAGTTATAATCAATCTTTACATCAACAGCATATTCATCTGCAGGTTCAGCAATAAGAATAGTGCCAGTCTGTTCATCTTTAAAAGTTATTTTCCTTTTTACTTCAAAAAACTTTCTTTTAGCATTTTGAGTTGTTACTCCTGTATTAGCAATTAGCTCTGTAAATTCTTTGGCACTTCCATCTAGGATAGGAATTTCAATATTATCAACCTCAATAATAAGATTATCAATTTTTGCGCCAACTATAGCAGCTAAAATATGCTCCACAGTATGAATTTCTGCAGTGCCATTTTTTAATCCTGTACTTCTTTCTGTAGAAAATACATAATCAACATCTGCTTTTACGATTGGGTTACCTTCCAAATCTACTCTAATAAATCGTATTCCAGTATTTACGGAAGCTGGTTTTAATGTCATATTGGTTTTAGCGCCAGTATGAATTCCAACTCCTGAAATAGTGATAATATCGTTTAGGGTATGCTGCATAATTAAGCTTTAATTTCCTTCTTTAATTTGTTTAGCGTTTGGTAAAGTTCAGGTAATCTTTTAAAGATAATATATGATCTCTGAAAATCTCTAATATCAAAAGCCATAGGGCCTTGAACAATTTTACCAACCTCTTTAATGCTTGATGCAATTCCACTTTGACCGGCAACTTTTACATCATCAGCAATGCTAAGATGTCCTGAAACTGCCGTTTGCCCACCAATCATACAATTTTTCCCAATTTTTGATGATCCTGCAACTCCTGCCTGAGCAGCAATTACAGTATGATCGCCTACTTCAACATTATGGGCTATTTGTATAAGATTATCCAGTTTTACACCATTCCCAATTTTGGTAGAACCCATAGTTGCTCTATCAATAGTGGTATTGGCTCCAATCTCAACATCATTGCCTGTAATCACATTTCCTATCTGACTAATTTTTTTGTAATTATTATCACCATCTGGAGCAAATCCAAATCCGTCTGAACCAATTACTGCCCCAGAATGAATAATGTTATTCTCTCCAATTTTACAATCATGATAGATAGAAACATTAGGGAAAATAATAGTATTATCGGCAATTGTTACATTTTCACCAATAAAGCAATTAGGATGAATTTTTACATTGTTCCCAATAATTACATCTGAACAAATTGAAGTAAAAGCACCAATGTACACTTCATTCCCAATAGTAGTATCCGTGCAAATATCTGCTTTATTGGATAAGCCAACTTTGTTGAATTTCATCTTATTATACATGTCCAATAGCTGACTGAAACAACTGTAAGCATCTTCCACTTGTATTAAAGTTGCAGTTATTGCTTTGTCAGCTTTAAAGGTATTGTTTACAATAATGATTGAAGCCTTAGTGGTGTAAATATGAGGCGTGTATTTTTCGTTTGCTAAAAAGCATAAATCACCTTCTTTTCCTTCTTCAATTTTAGCTAATGAATTTACCTCTACTAATTTATTTCCTACAATGTTTCCATTTAGTATTTCAGCTATTTGTTGTGCAGTAAATTTCATCTGGCAAATTTAATAATTTATATTATTTTAATGGTGCTGATTATTTCAATTTAGGATAACATAAAAAATACTTATTTATTGTTTTGTTTAAGGCATCAATATTAAACTGATCGGAAGCAGAAGTAATGTCAATTACATCTCCATTTTTCATGAAAATATTAATGTTTGCTTTTTCAATATTATAGGTACTATTACTTAATTTATCAGAGAAAACAAAGTATTCAGCTTCTTGTTTTGAGATGTTGAATTGCGTTTGAATTTTTGTTGTTTCATTTTCAATTTCTGCAGCACTAAATTCAGTGTTTTGTACTTTTATTTTTAATAATTTTCGGTTCAATATCATTTCTGATAATGAAGAAAGCACAAAGTCAGGGTTGTTTTTCCAATATTTTAAGGAAGAATAAATGTCAAAATCATCTAATTCTGCAAATTCATTTAGTAATTGAGGATTGGTGTTAAAATCAGTAAGTGTATAGTTATTGTTTAAAAATACAGCAAGTGAAGGACTTGCATAAATAGCTTGTTTTTTATTGATTAATTCTTTAGCTCTTTGCAGTACTTTAATTAGCATATTTTCAGCTGAAACTACTGTTTTGTGTAGGTATACTTGCCAGTACATTAGTCTTCTGGCAATTAGGAATTTTTCAATTGAGTAGATTCCCTTTTCTTCAACAACTAAATTATCATTTACAACATCAAGCATATTAATTATTCTATCTGAACCAATATTTCCCTCTGTAACTCCTGAAAAGAAGCTATCTCGTTTTAAATAATCCAATCTATCCATGTCCAATTGTGAAGAAACGAGTTGGTGCAAGAATTTTTTAGGATGATTGTCCTTAAATATTTCTATTGCTAAAGATAATTTTCCATCAAATTGCTCGTTAAGTCTCTGCATAAACAGAAAAGATAAATGTTCGTGTGAGATATTTGAAGCAATAGAATGTTCTAGTGCGTGTGAAAAAGGGCCGTGCCCAATATCATGCAGTAGGATAGCGATTTTTAAAGCTTCTGCTTCATCAGTAGTTATTTCATGCCCTTTATTTTGTATTTGAGTAATTGCCTTGTCCATTAAGTACATACAGCCAATTGCGTGATGAAAACGAGTGTGGTGTGCACCAGGATAAACTAGATAGGAAAGACCTAATTGTGATATTTTTCGTAATCTTTGAAAATAAGGGTGGTCAATTAAATCAGTAATGATACCTTTATCAAGTTTTACAAAGCCATAAATTGGGTCGTTAATTATTTTATCTTTTTTTCTGTTTTGCATATAGG
>Ga0233426_10001337_pt1 | contig 23038 bp, 20 predicted proteins | sample SI_118_April2016_6_FD_179875 | JGI IMG/M metagenome (GOLD analysis project Ga0233426, IMG submission 179875) | Seawater microbial communities from Saanich Inlet, British Columbia, Canada - SI_118_April2016_10_MG | ecosystem: Environmental > Aquatic > Marine > Inlet | place: Canada: British...
CATCCCATAACTCCAAAAATAAATTTTTGATTTTTTTTCTTACGATGAGCAAGATGGCCTGCTTTTCCGATTGCTTTTTGTTCTGCCTGATCCCTAACACTGCAGGTATTAAGCAAAACAACATCTGCAATTGCCTCGTCTGAAACAATTTCATATCCTCTGGCCTTCAACTTGAACGCCACAGCTTCTGAATCCCTTTCGTTCATCTGGCAGCCGTATGTCTTGATAAATACACGATTCATGAATGTAGAATTGATATACTATGTAAAATTGGGGTCAATCTTGAACCCAATTACTTAATTCCTCCAAAGATTCAATTACAGGATATGATGGTTTCAAAAGTAATTCTTTTGAATTATGCCCTCCACTAAATAAGATACAATTCAGACCTAATTCAGTTGCCACCTCAGCATCATGTAAAGTATCCCCAACGAGTAAAACTTCAGATGCCGCTAAACCAATTTTGTTAAAATGATGCTTAGCAAGTTCCGCTTTCCCTCGAGCAAATACATCATTCACACCGCTTGCGAAATCAAAGAATGGAGAAAGATTATGAAAAGATATAAAGTTATTCAGATCTTTTTGATTTCCAGCTGAAAGAACACTTTGTTTTATTGAATTTTTTTGGAAGTATTGAAGGCATTTCTTTGCACCCTTCTGTAACTTACAATTTGGAAAACTTTTCCGATAATTAATTATGAACTTTTCCGACAAAGCCTTGTAGTTTTTTGAATCAATAGGTAAACCGAGTCTTGCGTAATAAGATTTAACAGGAAAACTGAAGTTATTTAAGTAATATGCTATTGTAACTCGCTCTAAATTAAATTCATCTAATATTTCATTTACTAAATCTACGCAAAGACGAGCATCGTCGATTATTGTCCCATTCCAATCCCAAATTATGTGCGAATATTTCATTTACATGTTTTGGTTTGTGTAAAGTAAGACCATATTTTGGAACAACCGTGCCCTACCCTCTTTTCCGTTCTTAAAGGAGAAGCAAAATGTTGGAACAGACTCGATCATAATTATTAATAATAAATACATACATTGTAACTAAACAGTAAGAAATATAAACAAATTTACTAAAACTGCTTGATTCTATCTCTTGAAAAATCATTGTAATTATATACATATATTTAAAATGGCTAAAAACACTACCGATAAACGAAAAGACAAAAACCCAGACCTTGATTTAGCATTTCAGGGAATTAATAAAAAATTTGGAGAAGGTGCCCTAATGAGACTTGGGGACGCAACTAAAATGAATGTTTCGGTTATCTCAACTGGATCATTGGCTGTTGATCTATCGTTAGGTGCTGGTGGCTTACCCAGAGGTAGAATTGTGGAAATATATGGCCCTGAATCATCCGGTAAAACAACCTTTTGCTTAAGTGTGATCGCAGAATCTCAAAGAAATGGAGGAAATGCAGTATTTGTTGATGTAGAACATGCATTAGACCCCAGATATGCTAAAATAGTTGGTGTAGACCTCGATAATCTTATGGTTTCACAACCAGAAAGTGGTGAAGACGCACTCAATATTACTGAAACACTCATTCGTTCAGGTGCCATTGATGTTATAGTCTTAGATTCAGTAGCAGCATTAGTATCTAGACAGGAACTAGATGGACAAATGGGTGATGCTACAGTCGGTCTGCAGGCTCGTATGATGAGTCAAGCAATGAGACGGCTCACCGCAGCAATTTCTAAAACCAACTGTGTTTGTATTTTTACAAATCAAATTCGGGAAAAAATTGGCGTAATGTTTGGCAGTCCGGAGACTACCCCCGGTGGAAGAGCGTTAAAATTCTTCTGTTCTATCAGAATGGACATTCGAAGAATTGGTCAAATCAAGGAATCAAATGGAACGGTAGTAGGCAACAGGACACGGGTAAAAATTGTTAAAAACAAAGTTGCTCCACCCTTTACAGCATGTGAATTTGATATCATGTACAGCGAGGGTATTTCACGAACAGGCTCCGTATTAGATCTTGGGATTGAACATGAAATTTTGACGAAAAAAGGAGCCTGGATTTCCTACAAAGGGGACTTGATAGGCCAAGGTCGTGAAGCTGCAAAACAAACTCTTGCAGAAGATGAAAAATTGATGGCTGAAATCACAGCCGCGATCTTAGAAAAAGTTGAAGTCTCCGTCGGTTCTGTCTTAGCACAGAACAACGAAGAGGACTCAGACTAATTCCATAAATAGCTGTGAGTGAAGGCGATACGATTGTATCTCTTGCTACCATCGCAGGAGAGTCTGCATTGGGGGTAATTAGAGTAAGTGGTAAGTTATGTAAAGATCTTTGCAAGGAAATATTTAACATTGCGTCCCCTACCCCGAGGTCAGCAATTTTACGAAATTATTTATCTATAAAAGGTAAAACCGTCGATCAAGTTTTACTCACATTTTTCGAAAACGGTAAATCATACACTGGAGAACAAACACTAGAACTTACTTTTCACGGAAACCCATTGATTGCTAATCAGATTTTGGATGACCTGATTAAAAGAAAATGTAGGCTTGCCGAACCTGGAGAATACACAAAAAGGGCATTCCTAAATGGGAAAATAGACCTTTCCCAAGCTGAAGCAGTTGCGGAGTTAATTTCAGCCACAAGTGAAATTGAGATTGAAATTGCCAATCACCAACTGAGAGGAAGTTTAAGTAAACGTCTTCATATTATTCAGTCTGGGATAATTAATTTACAGGCTCAATTCGAAGCAAGTATAGATTTCCCTGAAGATGAAATAAAAGAAAAAAATGTTGGTGAAATATTGGCTATTGTGAAGCCTCTCAAATCTGCAATTACTCAACTAATTAATTCGACAAATATAAAATCAACATTGTCCCAAGGTATTAAAATTTCACTGATTGGTCCTCCCAATGTAGGAAAAAGTACATTGTTTAATAAACTTGTTCACGAAAATCGTGCACTGGTAAGCAAGGACTCAGGGACAACAAGAGATTATCTATCGAAGGAATTGAGTATAGGAGGCTATAAAGTAGAATTATTTGACACTGCTGGAATCCGTAAAACAACCTCTGAAGTTGAACAATTGGGGATCCAAAATTCTATTCGGCTTATAGACGATTCGGCTATTGTTCTTTTGGTATTTGATTCTTCACTCCCCTACCCTACCGAATTTTATAATAGTATCCGGAAAGAAATTAAATCGAAAGCGATACTAGTTGTAGAAAATAAAAATGATCTAAATCGCGAGATAGCCTCCAAGGATTATCCTAGAGACACAAAAGTGATCACAACTTCAATGATAGAAGATAATTGTTCCGAAAATATTATATCAGAAATAGAGAAAGTGTTATCGGATCAGTTTAAAATAAACCCATCAAGTGACATCTTGGTTAGTAAAAGACAGTCTAATCACCTTATAGATGCTCTAGCTCATTTAAATGAAGTAGTATCTCTCATTTCATCTTCCATCAATGAAGAAATCATATTACAGGAATTAAAATTATCAATTGAATGTATTAACAGTATTATCGGACGCACTGATAATGAAGATATGCTAGACCAGTTGTTTAAAAATTTCTGTATTGGAAAATGAATACAGGATTAAAAACAGATGAATTAAACCCCTATGATGTAATTGTTTGCGGTGCTGGGCATGCTGGTTGCGAGGCAGCTTTAGCAGCATCTAGGTGTGGTGCTGAAGTTCTTATTTTAACGGGCAACCTCGATACAGTCGCTCAAATGAGTTGTAATCCAGCAATTGGGGGCCAAGCAAAGGGGCAAATTGTAAGAGAAATTGACGCCCTAGGCGGAGAAATGGCTCTCAACACTGACCTGTCGGCAATACAGTTCAAATTACTTAACTCCTCAAAGGGTCCGGCTGTCCAAGCACCTCGAGCGCAGTGTGATAAAAAAGCATACCAACTTAGAATGAAACATGTTCTCGAGTTAAATGATAATATTACTACATTTCAAAGCATAGTAGATGGCTTAATTATTAAGAAAGGTAAATGTGTAGGCGTCAAAACAACCCTTGGTATAAATTTTTACGGAAAATCAATTGTTGTTACAACCGGCACATTCTTGCGTGCCCTGATGCATGTTGGAAAAGAAAAAGCGGAGGGCGGAAGACTCGGCGATCATGTAGCTAAGGGATTATCTGCTGATTTCACAGAATACGGAATCGAGCTCAATCGATTTAAGACCGGCACTCCACCACGCCTGCTTGGCCGTTCCATAAATTTCGAAAAGACCGAAATACAGTATGGCGACAAAGAGCCTACTAAGTTTGCCTTTTATGATACCCGCAACCAAGAAGAAATGTTCCACGTGGAACAAAAAGGGAGATGGTTCCACGTGGAACAATCCCAACCGCTTCCCACTGTTCAATGCTTTACTACACGAACTACCTCTCAAACGGCTGGGATAATAAAACAGAATCTTCACTTATCACCTTTATATAAAGGTGACATATCAGGGACAGGTCCAAGATATTGTCCCAGTGTCGAAGATAAAATTGTTAGATTTGGAGAGAAAGAAGGTCATCGAATCTATCTTGAACCAGAAGGAATCAACACCGATGAGTGGTATGTAAATGGGCTTTCGACTAGTTTACCTTTCAATGTACAAAAAGATGTGGTTCAATCTATACCTGGTCTTGAACAAGCGATTATAATCCGTCCTGCGTATGCGGTTGAATATGATTATGCAAATCCAACCCAACTTACAAGATCACTTGAGTCTTTAAAAATCGAATCTTTATTTTTCGCTGGTCAAATCAACGGCACATCGGGCTACGAAGAAGCTGCCGCACAAGGCCTTGTTGCAGGAATTAATAGTGCGAGAAAATCGTTAGAACAGAATCCTATAATATTGGGAAGAGACGAGGGTTATATTGGTGTGCTCATTGACGATTTGGTTACTAAAGGAACAACTGAGCCATATCGTATGTTTACAAGTCGTGCAGAATATAGATTACTCTTCAACCATACTAGTTCTGAATTAAGATATATACCAAAACTACAAATTATTGATTTGGTCTCACAAGAAAGAAAACAGGCTATACTTTCAAAAGCTAAACTTGTTAATGAGTGGGTTTTGCGGTTAAGAACAGAAAAGGTACACGCAAACGACACCTACGCGGATTTAGTTAAAAGAGGGGAAAACGAAAAGGTTTTGCCTGATAATTTTAGGAAACTTCATAAAGAAACCAGATCTGAAATTCTTTACCGAGTTAAATATGAAGGTTATTTGTTACGAGAATTAAAAAACATTGAAAGAATGAAAGATTCAGAACGTATCAAAATCCCAAAGAATTTCAGTTACGAAAACATTCCTGGACTACGAAAAGAGAGTGCTGAAAAACTTGCAATAATCAAACCCGAGACACTTGCCCAGGCGAACAGGATATCTGGCGTTAATCCATCTGACATCAGCGTACTAATGATACTATTGGCTAAATCATATACTAATTGATTTAAAATGGATTACTTTCTTAAAACTTTTTCCCTCCAAAAGGAGCGAGAGGGTAGGGTAAAGCAGTTTTTCTCCAATCAGATTACTCCGCTTATTAATTCATCGAACAAGCACGCAATTGATTTAGAGATTGGTTGTGGACACGGGCATTGGATAAATGAATATGCTCAACGAAACAAATCTAAAATATGCATCGGTATTGACTTAATTTCCAAACGAATTGAGAAAGCGACAGTAAAAAAAGAAAATGCTAAAAATACTAATTTGTGCTTTTTAAAAGCGGAAGCAATTGAGTTTATTAATTACAAACCCAAAGAATTAGTATTCACCAATGTATTCGTTTTTTTTCCTGATCCATGGCCCAAAAAGAAACATCATAAAAGAAGATTGATACAGGATTCATTTCTTAAATTACTTAAGCTTCATACTCATTCTCGAAGTAGGTTGTTTTTCAGAACTGACCATCTCGAATATTTTCAGTGGACTAAGACACAAATTCAAACTTCTGATTCCTGGGAATTATCAAATCATGATTGGCCCCTTGAACACGAAAGTTACTTTCAGGAACTTTTACCCAATTTTTCAAGTTTGTCAGCCAGCTGGCTATAAGCTTAGCTTATGGGCTTAATTTGTCCTTTCGGTATAATCTCTCGTTGACCTTTTATTGTTTCACACAAGATTGAAGGTTCATGTATTTATTAATTTAAGCTTAATTATAGAAAAACCTCGTTGACCTTGGTTAAACAAAACTTATAGTAGACCACTTATTTTGAAGCTTCTAATACCATTTTCCTTCCTTCTTACATCTTTACCTGTGCTCGCTTCAGGTGAAGGCGTTAGTTTAGTGTCTGAAGAAATCTTCAAACTTGGAGTATTTCCAGTTACCAATTCTATGGTTACAAGTTGGATCATATCTATTGCGATAGTGATTATTGTTAAACTTTTAGTTGGCAGAACTTCACTCATTCCCTCAAAAGGACAATTAATTGTTGAGTCAGCAATCACTTCACTCCGCACCATGTTAGAACCAATTGTAGGCAAAAAAGTTTTTTACCCTTCCTTTTGGTTATTATCGGGGCTTTTTATTTTTATATTGATCCATAATTGGAGTGGATTACTACCCGGCGTTGGAACAATTGGTCAAGGAATTCAAGAAGGAAACCATTTTAAAATTACAAAACCTTTAATTCGCCCGGGTAATGCGGACTTAAATATGACTTTGGCTTTAGCCTTAGTAGCGAATTTATGCTGGGTTTATTTTATAGTCAGATATGCTGGATTAAAAGCTATAATTAAAGATTGGTTCGGTAATAAAGCCGACAAAACGCAGGTTAATTTTTTGATTTTTGGTCTTCTAGGAATTTTATTCATCGCTGTTGGTTTCATTGAGGTGCTATCCATTCTTTTCAGGCCCGTTTCTCTCACATTTCGTTTATTTGGAAATGTGTACGGAGGGGAAAGTTTGTTGCACAGCATGTTTTACCTGGGTGAAACCCTTAATTTAAATGAAACTTTAATCAACATTTCGATGGCCATTGCTCCGATTCCATTTTACTTCATGGAAGTTTTAATCGGACTCGTGCAAGCGATGGTATTTATGCTTTTAGTCTCAGTGTACATTGGGCTAATCTGTAACCATGCGGAAGAAAATCACTAAATTTCTATTCGCGACCATCCAAGAGCGTGGGCGAACATAAACAACAACATTAAAATTAAATTATCATGATCGACATAATCGCACAAGCAGCTGACCAAGCACCCGAACTAACTCAACAAGCAACTGGAATTACTGGAAGTATACAAGGAGCCCTAGGCTGTCTTGGGGCAGCAATCGGGGTTGGTATTGTTGGTATGAAAGGGGTGGAAGCTGTAGGAAGAAATCCGGATGCATCGGGCCAAATTCTAGTTCAGTCTATCATCGGTATGGCGCTTGCCGAAGCGGTTGCGTTTTACTCGTTATTCCTGTAATCCTATATTTTCTTAACCCTGGTGAAATCTATGATTACCTTGGCAAGTTTATCTGAAACAACATCAGGCATCGTTGAGAAGTTTGGGATTGATTGGCCTTTGCTCGTTGCTCAAGCATTTAATTTTATCCTCGTTGCTGTCATAATTTGGCATTTTGCTTTAAAGAAAGTTCTTTTAACAATTAAAGAACGGGAAGAGAAAATAGCGGACTCTTTAAAAAACGCCGAGAAGATCAAACTTGAACTCGAAGCAACCGAAAAACAACAAGAAGAGACATTGCAAGAAGCTTCACTTGAGGCAAAAAAAACAATAGCAGTGGCTCAAGAGAAAGCAAAGTCTTACATTGAGTCTCAAAAAGAAGAAGCGCGTAAACAGGCTGAAGAAATCATTGAGAAAGCTAAAAGTTCTATGGAACTTGAACGACAAAGAGTGTTAAATGATGCAAGGGAGGAGATTGCTTCTCTTGTTGTCTTAACAGCAAGCAAAGTTCTTCAACGCGAACTCGGAGACGATGAGAAATCTCGATTTTCTGAATCAGCGGCAAAAGAAATTAAATTCTCTGCCTAAAACTGCACTTCTCTGATGTTAAAAGAAGCAAAAAGCTCAAAAATCGCAAAGGGATTGGTTGTGCTTTCTTTAAATGAAGAGGGTAGGGTAGAACCTGAGAAAATTAACCATATCCTAACCGAATTAAAAAAAGAGCCAGCTCGAAGAGCTTTGCCTATTCTGCGCAAGTTCCTCACTTTGATTAAACGACAGATCAATACTTACGAGGGCAGCCTTGAAAAATTTGACTCAAATGCCGATTCCTCCTCTAACCTTATTTCGGATAAAATCTCTCACGCTCGAGGAAAAAAAATAAATCTAGTGATTCAAGAAAATAAACCTCTTATTGCTGGATTCAGAATGCGCATCGGAGACGATGTTTACGAAGACTCTATCGCCAGTAGAATCGCACGACTTAAAAAATCTCTCACATAATTTGAATAAACCTAATGAGTTCCATAACTGATTTAATTCGCAAGGAAATTGAAAATCTTTCCACCGACGCCACCCGCACAAATGTGGGTACAATTGCTACACTTGCTGATGGTGTTGCCAGAGTTGAGGGCTTATCAAAAGTCATGTACAACGAGATGGTCGAATTTCCTAACAATGTTTTAGGAATAGCACTCAATCTGGAAGAAGATTCCGTTGGCTGTGTTCTTCTCGGTGAGACCAGTTTGCTAAAAGAAGGAGATGAAGCTCGAACAACAGGCAAACTTCTATCAGTACCAGTCGGCAAAGGATTACTCGGACGAGTTGTGGATGCGGTCGGTAGACCCATAGATGAGAAAGGTCCAATTGACTCTGATATAACCTACCCAGTCGAGCGTATTGCACCAGGAATTATACCTCGCAAATCAGTTACACAGCCTCTTCAAACAGGAATAATGGCGGTGGACTCAATGATTCCGATCGGACGGGGACAGCGAGAACTGATCATCGGGGATCGTTCCACGGGAAAGACTACCATTGCAATTGATACGATTATCAACCAGGCAAAGATTAATAAAAAAGGAAAGGAGTCGGGAGATGCTAATTTTCGACCTGTATATTGTATTTATGTAGCCGTTGGACAAAAAAATTCAAATGTAGCTCGTACGATCAAGGTTTTTGAAGAAACGGGTGCAATGGAGTATGTGACGATTGTTTCTGCTCCTGCTGCCGATAATCCCGCAAACCAATACCTCGCTCCCTATGCAGGATGTGCAATGGGTGAGTGGTTCATGGAAAACGGTATGGATGCACTAATTGTTTACGATGATCTTTCAAAACATGCAGTTGCATATCGTCAAATTTCTTTAATTCTCAAAAGACCTTCTGGACGAGAAGCTTATCCTGGCGATGTATTTTACCTTCATTCTAGATTATTAGAGCGTTCCGCCCGACTGAACGAAGATAATGGAAATGGTTCTCTTACGGCACTGCCCATTATCGAAACTCAAATGGGCGATGTATCCGGTTATATCCCTACCAACGTAATTTCCATAACAGATGGACAAATTTTCCTCGAAACTGATCTTTTTAACAAAGGCATAAGACCAGCAGTTTCGGTAGGGCTTTCTGTATCCAGAGTTGGTTCTGCCGCACAAATTAAAGCCTACAAGAAGGTGTCCGGAAAAGTAAAACTAGAACTTGCCCAATTTCGCGAATTGGCCGCTTTCTCTCAATTTGAATCAGATTTAGATGCAGCAACAAAAGCTCGCCTCGATCGTGGAGCTAGGATTGTTGAACTATTTAAGCAAACCGCATTTAATCCTGTTTCTGTAGAAATACAAACGGCAGTGATGTGGGCTGTTCAAAATGATTTCTTTGATTCAATCGAAGTTTCGAATATAGCATCATCAGTTAATAGCTTAAAGGAATACCTCACCACTCAAGGTACTGAGGCATGTGAAGAAATTTATAAATCTGGAAAACTGGAAAAAGAAACCGAGGAAAAACTAAGGTCTGCGTTGGAGGATTGGAAGCGCACTCAATCCTAAATTTTTTAACACCTTTTTTGTAAATGCCTAATACTCGAGACATTCGAATCAGAATTAAGGGGGTTAAAAACACCCGTCAAATTACTCGTGCGATGCAGATGGTAGCCACATCGAAGATGAAAAAGGCACAGGATTCTGCTCGTTCGGGCAGACCCTATGCTATGTTACTCGCTGATATCATCGGCACCATTGCGGATGAATTTGAAGAGGTTACGCAATCATATTTTATTGAAAGGCCAGTCAAACATAGAGGTATATTAGTTGTTAGCACGGATAAAGGATTATGCGGCGGACTAAATGGTAATCTCTTTCGCGAACTTTCTAAAATTGATAATTCAGCTAAATTTGTTTCTATTGGAAAAAGAGCCTCTCAGTATTTATCTCGAACAAGAAGAGATTTATTAGCTGATTTTTCGATACCAGACAAACCCACCTTTGCCGACATCAGGAATATTGTAGAATTTATGCTTCGAAGCTATGATGAAGGTAGAATAGATACGATAGAAGTGGTTTACACCAGTTTCATCAACACACTAAGGCAGGAACCGGAGCTTATCCGTCTTTTCCCCCTTAACGACTTGGATTCAATGGTCGAAAAATTACACAGCCGTTTTCAATCTGATTCTTCTCCCTATCCAAAGGATAATAGAGAAATTTTAATTGAAAATAAAGATGTAGTATTAGCAGAATTAGCGAGTCTCTACCTCAAACAAGAAATCTTTCAACTTATTTTAGAATCGCAAGCATCAGAACACAGTGCACGGATGGTTGCCATGAAGAGTGCCACTGATAATGCGGGTTCTCTCATTGACGATCTTACTTTACAATATAATCGAGCGAGACAAGCTGCGATTACACAAGAAATTCTAGAAATTTCTGCTGCCTCCTTCTCTCAATAACTCTTATACCTTTATAATAAAATGGATATCGAAAACTCAAATCTCGGTAAAATTGTTCAAGTCATTGGTGCTGTTGTGGATGCTGAATTCCCAGAGGGTTCAACTCCGAAAATTTATGATGCACTTGAAGTCACTTATTCTGTCCCAGGATTAGAAGAGGGCAAAAAGCTCGTTCTCGAAACCCAGCAGCACTTGGGTAGTAACCGAGTTCGTTCTGTTGCTATGTCATCTACTGAAGGATTGGTTCGGGGAACTGAAGTCCTTAACACAGGAGCTCCTATCTCCGTTCCAGTGGGGGAGAAAGTTCTTGGGCGTATTTTTAACGTGGTTGGAGATACTGTAGATAACAAAGGACCATGCGGGCATGAAGAAACTCGCCCGATTCACCGAGCTGCTCCAGAATTAATGGACCAAGACACTGAGGCAAACATCCTCGAAACTGGAATCAAGGTCATTGACTTGATTTGTCCGTTCATTAAAGGAGGAAAAGTAGGTGCTTTCGGTGGTGCAGGCGTTGGTAAGACCGTTGTTATTATGGAACTTATTAATAATATCGCAAAAGCCCATGGTGGATATTCGGTTTTTGCCGGGGTAGGGGAGAGGTCGCGCGAAGGCAATGACCTCTACCAAGAAATGTCTGAAGCAGGAGTTATTAATCAAGATGACATATCAAAGTCTAAAGTAGCCTTGGTTTATGGCCAGATGAATGAACCTCCCGGAGCTCGGATGCGTGTAGCGCTATCCGGTTTAACAATGGCAGAATACTTTCGAGATGAAATGGGGCAGGATGTATTGTTATTTGTAGATAATATTTTCCGGTTTTCACAAGCAGGCTCAGAAGTTTCTGCTCTTCTTGGAAGATCTCCTTCCGCCGTTGGTTACCAACCCACACTTTCCGAAGAAATGGGAATTCTACAAGAACGAATTACTTCGACCAAAAAGGGCTCTATTACTTCTTTCCAGGCAGTTTATGTCCCTGCGGATGATCTTACTGATCCAGCACCTGCTAATACATTTGCTCACCTTGATTCCACTATCGTTTTAGAACGTTCAATCGCAGAACTTGGGATTTATCCTGCGGTAGACCCTCTTTCATCTGTTTCGAATGCACTCTCGCCCGATATTGTTGGTGAGGAACACTTCGCAGTCGCACGTGGAGTTCAGGAAGTACTTCAGTCTTACAAGGACTTACAAGATATCATTGCAATCCTCGGCTTAGACGAATTATCACCCGAACAAAAACAAACTGTTTTTCGTGCCAGGAAGATTCAAAAGTTTTTATCCCAACCCTTTCATGTTGCTGAAGTTTTCACAGGGGTTGCTGGTCAATATGTTTCCGTAAAGGATACTATCAAGGGATTTAAAATGATTCTAGACGGCGACTTGGATGAGGTATCTGAAAATGATTTCTACATGAAAGGCGGAATTGACGGGGTTATAAACCAAGAAAATTCCTAATTAATACCGAGTTCAAAAGATGCCAGTTATCCTAGAAATTGTTACTCCAGATTCAATCGCCTTTTCGGAAGAGGTTGAACATGTAGTGGTACCAACAGTTAATGGTAAAATCGATTTATTACCAAAGCATATTCCGATCATTGATCGAGTAATAGCGGGTGACATCAAAATTAAATGGAACGGTGAAGAGAAAATTTTGGCGATCGGTTCAGGATTTGTTGAATCATACGGAAATAAGGTCTCTATTATAGTCGATCAAGCAGTGGATGTGTCCAACGAGGACGAACTTGCGATTGAAGAAGCTACTAACAGGGCAAAAATTGCCTTGGAAGAAGGTAAGAAAAGTAAACTCGACCAATCACAAATTGATTTGCTCGAAGCCGCTGCCCGCTTTGAAATGGCAAAGAAAATTGCCCGAAAAAAATCTGGTTAACTAATTTAATTTTATAGGATAAATACGCCTTTTATTGATTTCACTACCAATGGGCAGATTTTTTTTCCTGTACCGACCTAATTTTACTACTTAGCACTTGCATTTTTCCCGATGCTAGATGTGAATTAATTGTGTTTCATTTACCGTGCCCAAATGAAATTATATACTATAACATCATTGCCCAATGAGAAAAAAAGTTGAACGCGAACCCGATCTTATTGAATTCAAAGTTAACTATACTCTAGACGAGGATCTGCCTGTTGAGAAGTATTTTATGGCTTATAATTCAACAGAAGCACTGAAAGCATTTGCCCAGTCCTGTGTGAAGTTCCTTGATGAGAAAAAACTTCCTGATGTCGAGCTAAACTGCTTTCTCAACAGTTATGCCAAACCTGGTGAGACTTTCATAAATAAGCCAGAATTAATCCCTGCCCCGGAACCAATACCTGAATTAGACGATTCCATACTAAAAGAGTATGAAGACAAAAAAAGAAAAGAAGCTGAAAACGAATTGGCTCCAGTTCTTAATAATTCTGATAGCTCAGATTCAGTAGAATTAGGAGCATCAGAGCAACTAAATGAACAGACTGATAACTTCTCTGCACCTGTCATAAAAGAAGCTTTAATCGATCCAAGGACCGTACATGCAGAACTGGAAGCCAGAAGGGATAAAGAAATTCAAACTATTTTTGGCAAAAATAAAAGAAGTTTAGAAAACTTCGAATATTTAACTACAAAAACAAATCAAAGAATTCGAGTGATTAATCATCGAATTAAAATTGTCGAATTTTCAGAATATTTTAAGTGGTCTGATAAATGGGTAGATGCACCACTACCAAATCAAATAAGTAATTGATTACTAATACTTAAAGGATTAATAATCTCCAAAAAAGTGGTGGGCCCTGTCGGGCTCGAACCGACGACCTGGCGATTATGAGTCGCATGCTCTAACCAACTGAGCTAAGGGCCCTAGCAATTCTTATTACACAATCAAAACTTTTATTCAAGCAACTTAAGTTAAATTGAGAATTGTAGTTCAGAATAAATTTTTTTTAGTATTTATTTAGATTACTTGTGTAAATCTTTGATAAAGTGGATAAATATTACCCATATTGTCTTTTAACATTAAATGAGGCATGATCTATTCTCTATCTTTTTAATCTCTTTACTAATCCAAAAATACCATGAAATCAGTCGATGTTAAAAGTAAACAATCAGCTTTAGGAATCGGTGCCAGTTACTCCTCCGATACTGATGAATATCAAGAACTTATTAACTATGCGAACCTCAAGCTTGCTACATTAGCTCTTCCAACAGTAGGAGATCAAAGCCATAATCCTGCCATACGCTTAAGTAGTTCCTTAATTAAAGAATACCGCGAAAAAGTACGATTACTAAGAGGACACTTATGTCCAACCGATGAGCGCATACAAAATTTTCTAAGTAAAATTTTAGGTAGCGACCGACCCAGTCTACCCACTGAATCCTTTGTTCTAGATCGTCATGGATTAGCTCGAGTCACTTCATTGCCCCTCGACGGTAGTTCTTTTCAGTCAAAAATAATCAATTCTTATAAAGTAGCACAAGGAGTTCTCCACAATCCATCTCGGGACAGACGGACAACCTCGGGAGTTTTTCATGTCGCTGATGTTGGATTACCTGCTCCCGACGATAAAAAAGTCGTTCCCTTAAAAGCAGCCAAAGAGTTGTTAAGGGTTGCTTTAAATCCACCAGGAGAAGATATGGTCTTCCCCTTTGCGTCTAATGAAAAAGACCCGGCAAAGTGTTGGGTTTCCCTTTTATTAAGGCCTGTGGTATGCCCGGAGGTTGAAGGTTTTATACGCGAAAAATCTTTGGAAGTACGTTTCTTCGCACCGGGTGGATGTGTCGCCAACCTTGACTTTGTTGAAAGCATTTTTGGAAACGGAGGGGACCCTTTTCTAGCTGAAAACGATGCTGGACTCGATATCGAAAGTTGGACAGGACATACAGGTTGTGTCATTGTGGCTCCTCATTTAGCCGGAACACCGAAGAAGTTGCTTCAATTACCCAAAAAGTGTGATGCTACTGATAGGCAAATTCGAGACGGTATGTACTTTGATGATCCTGATGAAGCCTACAACGGAGGAGATCCTTTTAAACTTACATTTCGAGATTCATCGGGAATGATTGTAACAATTCTTGCCGATAACTACTTCGGTTATTGTAAAAAGGAAGTTAAAACACAAATTAGCTTTTCAGCCAATTTATCGGGTCTAGGCGAAGAAGAACATGCAGGGGGTGCGGTGGTCTTTCCGAGCTATGATCTGGGAGAAGAATTTAATCCTCTGGAAATTTTACCTCCTACTCCACAAAAGTTTTCTGACACATTGTCAGTTATGGGCTGCTCTATCAATGACCTGCATAACGGCCATCTTGTTGACCCGTCTTTCAAATCAATTATTTATCTCCCAGAAAATGCCATTTTCAGCTTGAGGGAGCAAAGCATTAATTGGGAAGGGGAGGGGAAGGAATCTCGCCGCTTAAGGATGCAACCAAACTACGCCTATGTTTTACCATCTGGCTACAAAGTTGAAATGAAAAAGGCTGAACATAATGGCCCATGGAAGTTAATTGGAACAGTTGGAGAAGGTTTTTTATGCCACAAGCCATGCACTGTTTCAGGTGGAGGCAAATCCGAAATATCAAAACCAATTACCGATGCCATAGTAAGTGGACCAGTTTATGTTGCAGATTGGGAAAAAGACATGACGATGGCCAAAAAACTATTTAAAAAGGATTTTTCAAACCGTTTTATAGAACCCGAAAAGCATGATCTTCGAAATCGGCCCATTTTAAGCCCAAGTCGTTCACTTGGCTCAGTTATAAAACTACTTACACCATCACGATCTTTATACACGGAAGATTTTAATAAATGGTTAGAATCTATTCCACAAAGAGTGAAAGATTTAATCTTAATTATAAAGAGGAGACATCGAGCTGAATGGGGTGACAATTGGGAAGAAGCATTCAGCGTTGATTCAGTCAACGGACAACCCGCCAATGAATTAAGGTACCTCGGTACTAAATTAATTACCCGGCATTTGCGTATCGGTTTTGATCAAAAAGGGTCGTGGAGATTATTTGCTCTAAGAAAAGACTTTGTCCCAGCCAATAAGATTTTAGCAGAAGACGATATCACAGCTTCTACGCTTGCACCCATAAATCTAATTGAACATATCGGTCATGGTAATTTCAAGAAATCAGCAAAGTTCGTCCATAATTGTGAATACAGGCTATTCCAGCGACCGGATGATGCGATTATCAGAGGTTTTGATAAACAAACTGAGAAAGATATGGCAAGACCAGGAAACTTTATTAGTAATTTCGAACCCCTCACAAAAAAAGACGCACAAGATCAAATCGGTAACACACTATCATTCGAAAAGTACACAAAGCCGATGAGGGAACTCATTAATTCAGTAGCAAAAAACAAAAAGGAAGAACTATCCTTTGTCTCTTCCGCAAATCCAAGAATCGTAGATGGAAAACCTTCGAAAAACCCTCGCTACCTTCAAACCAGACCAGACTTATTTGATCCACGATCCGTCTATCTTGCCACTGCTGGTACAAGGTTAAAGAGAGGAATAAAGATTGAAAATTCGGTACTTTACCCAGTGCGGGCAGTTTTACCAGGTAGAAGAAATAATCCAGCAGATAAAAAAGCCAAGGTAAGACCATTGTGCTGCTTTGCTCCCATCCATTATTTAGAGCTACCTGAGCTTTTTATGGATTTTATTGTAAGCGTTACCGGTAAATCTCCTTCCACCACAGGAGCTGGATCTGAAGGAGCGATGACTAAAAGTCCTTTCAATGCTCTATTGCCCATACATGATCTAAATGCCGCTCTAATTTCATATGCGTCAACTGGCCAAGGTGCATTCGTCACATCTGCCGGATATGTGGGGCCAAAGTACCAAGTGAATCATGACATTAGTCTTTTGATTCCTGAAATTTGGAGTAGGCTTCGAGATTTTGAAGATAATCCCCAAGAAATGATCGCAAAGGGATATTTGGAAAAAGTCCCGGATTTTTCTTACCAAGGTCAGAATCTACCCACATCACTCCTTGGGTATCGAATTACCAGAAGTTTTACTCATGAATTCCTGGGCAGAATATTCACCGATCCAGTTTCAGTCTTACCGGAAGACATGCTAAAGCCTGAATTACAGGATGAAGATCAATATGCAGATAGTATAAAAAATCTATTGGAAACAGGAAAAAATATTGCTCAAAGATATTTTAATGATAATTCCGTTGAAAAAGCATGCCCTCCACTGAAAGCATTGCTCAACATAATGACTAAAGGTGAATGGGAAGGAAACAAGCTGACTGATAAAAAATTTAGAGATTTGTTTGAACCATCAAATATTCTTCAAAGTGACTGGTACCATGAGCGTCTGGAAACTCGAATTCAAGTCACGCAAAATTACTGGGAATCAAGAGTTGATTACTTAGATAATTTTATAAAAGATCAAGCAAACAAGGAAACTTGTAAAAGACTTTCCATTCTGGAAAAAAAGGATTTTGCCCTCAATGCATTAGCTGAATTGACAGATAATAAATCAGCCGTTGATCGGATTTTTGGATGCTTAGGAACTGACCCAAGTTTATTTAGTGATTAATTTTAAATTTATTTAAATAAATTCCTGAACTCAATTAGTACCTTTGTTAAAGAAGTTTAATTTCCTTCCGATGCTACACCCAGCTTTTTTATTGAAGTTGCAAATTTTAGTATATTTAAAAAATATCCTTTATTTTAAGGCTTATACTGGCTCTAGTAGATTATTGGTTATCAAGAAAATTATGGTTTACAAAACCGAAGCATCGACTCCAGTCGTTGGTAGTCACATCATGCTTTCCGTCTCCAGCATGATAATTCATTCGATCTAATTTGAATTCTTCTATCCCTAGATTACGATTATTTTTTTATTAATAAGTAGAATTTAATTTAAATTCAAACAATTTTGTAAACTGGATCAGTCGACCGTAAAGATTTAAATTCGGCCTTCAAAGTCGGTCCATAAATCGTCTTATGCAAATGCCACCTATAATAGCCGTGCTGCAATCAAACTGAAAAAGGAATACTGATCAACTATGCAAGTGGCTTCCTGTTCATTATAGTTTTTATAGTTTGGGCAAAACCAATAGGAAAAAGAGATTATTACTTCTTCGTATTTCATCCAATTTGCGACGGCTCATCGCTAGTCCTCAACGACAAGAACCATTTAATAGAAAAAATTAATTAACTAGGCAGCCAACTCAGGCAATCGATTTAAAATTTGATCAAAATGATGATCCCTTCGCAATCTAGCTGTCGTAACATCTTTTGTCTTAAGAGAATATCTTTTTCTTTCTGCAGTTACCGCTGATGGGTAAACAGTATAATGAATCCACCATGTTCCATTGTTATTCCAAAGATGGTGATTCAAGTTATCTTCGTCTATTCGAAGAGCTAATTCTTCGATTTCATTATGTATACTAATTTTCATTGAGCGTTTTCCTCTCGGTTAACGCACTTTCCCTAGGATAGCTAGAGGAGTGCTTATTTTCGGTTGTGCCAAAACCGCGCATCCCGGTTAAATCGACCTTGTACCACCGTAGCAGCTCTCGTGCTCGGTTGGTAACCTACATTAGGTTGTCTTCGGATACGGTAAGTGGCTAAATATAAAAGAACGAAATGCGATAATAGAAGATTTTACATTGTTTTTGCAAACTTTCTTTATGTCATAAATAAGCGACCCTTTCACCAGTTCGATACCAATGAAATCTTTCCCATAATTTCATCCTCTTCAAAACAACGGTGTGCATCTTCTACCTCTTCAAAATTAAATTTTTGATTATGTAACTTGGGTTGAATAAGACCATCTTCAATTAACTCCCCGAGTTTCTTTAAAATATTGCCATGATGAGCTCGACCCATTCCGCGAAGAAGGGGTAATAGCATAAAAACAACATGCAGAGTCAAAGACTTTATATGTACTGGGCTTAAGTCATGCATGGCCCTTGTCGCAATAGATACTACCGATCCACCAATTTTTGCCGCAGTAAAAGAATTGTCCAAACATTCTCCTCCAGCGGTATCAAAGACTACATCATAACCCTCTCCATTTGTGTGAGTAGAAATGTAATCCTCAACTTTTTCTTTCTTATAATTTATAAGAACATCCGCTCCAATCTCTTTTCCAAATTTGATCTTAGCATCTGTGGATGCAGTGGTGTGGACTTCAGCTGCTAAAGCTTTGGCCAATTGCAATCCAATATGGCCAACTCCACCTGCCGCACCATGCACAAGCACTCTCTGACCCTTCCTTACATTTGCTCTGTCTACTAAAGCATTCCAAGCAGTGATACCGACCAGAGGTAAACTAGCCGCCTCCTCCATCGTCAAATTTTTGGGGATCAAAGCAATAAGCTGAGAATCAACTGCCACAAATTCACTTAATACTCCCGGCAAGTCTCCAAAGCCCCCCACACATCCATAGATCAAATCGCCTTTTTTAAATTCCGTAATAGATTCACCTATTTGCACAATTTCCCCTGACATATCCCCATGAAGAACCGCTGGTAATGGGGGTCCCACGGATAACAAACCCTTTTTTATTTTACAGTCTACCGGATTAACACTGGAGGCAACCACCCGAACCAGCACTTGATTGGGTAATATTTTAGGCAACGGTATTTCTGCCTTCTCAAAATTAGCTGTATTCCCGTAAGAATTTAAAATGATTGCTTTCATATTGATTAATTTCATCTCCAAATCGTTAGCTAATGTTACCAATCACTATAAATCAAATTCTTTCGATCACCTCATTCTTTTTAATAAAGGCTCTATTTTAAAAAACTTTTTTTCATGATTAAAAGCTTGAACCATCAATAAACTCAAAGATTAATCGTTCTTATGAAATCAATTGACCAAAATCGCAGATCTTTTCTTAAATACTCCGCTTCCGGTGCCATTTTATCTACTCTTTCTTTTCCTTACATTGGAAAAGCCCAGCAATCAGCTAATGAACGCTTACGATTTGGTGCAATCGGAGTAGGGGGCAGGGGGGCAGGAATCGCCAACAGTGCACGAAGACTCTCTGACATCGTTGCTGTTTGCGACTTGGACACACAACGCATTGACCGAGTTAACAAATCATTGGCTCAAGGTAAGGCAAAGGGATATCAGGATTACCGAAAGATTCTTGACCGTAAAGATATTGATTTTGTTACTATTGGAACAACCGATCATTGGCACTCTCGAATCGCTATTCATGCGATGCAAGCGGGGAAAGATGTTTATTGTGAAAAACCACTCACTCTTACCATTGAAGAAGGTAAGCAAATTTGTAAAGTAACCAAAGAAACAGGCCGAGTATTTCAGGTAGGTACTCAGCAAAGAAGTGAAATGGGACAAAAATTTCTTACTGCAATTGGAATAATCCGCGAAGGCAGAATCGGAAAAATCAAAAAAATAACCTGTAATATAGGCGGAGGTCCCCAAGGCGGACCATTCAAAAAATCAGATCCTCCCTCCAATATCGATTGGAATATGTGGCTAGGACAAGCTCCTCTTGTTGATTACATTAAAGAACGTTGTCATTACCAATTCCGCTGGTGGTATGAATACTCCGGAGGGAAAATGACCGATTGGGGGGCTCACCATGTTGATATCGCCCAATGGGCACTTGGACAAAATGGAGTAGGGCAGGGAGTTCTTTCTCTGGACCCCATTGTTGGGGATCATCCTATTCCTCTCAAAAATGGTATGCCCACCAAGGACAACCATTATAATACATCTCATAACTTTCACATCAAATGTATGTTCCCCAAAAAGGTGGAAATGAATATTGTCAGCAAGTCCGAAGAAGGAAATGGAATCCTCTTTGAAGGTTCAAAAGGAAACTTATTTGTAACCCGATCCAAAATTACCGGCCCTGCAGTTGATGAGCTTAAGGAAAAGCCACTTTCTGCACAAACCATATTAGATGTCTACAAAGGGAAGAAGACCACCAATCATATGGAAAATTTCTTCGAGTGCATGAAAGATCGTTCTGATCCTATATCTGATGTGTATACTCACCACAATGCAATGACCACTTGCCACTTGGCTAACATATCAATCCGGCTTGGAAGAAAACTCAAATGGAATCCGAAAAAGGAACAAATTGTAGGGGATGATGATGCGAATCAATGGCAGAAGCGCGATCAAAGAAAAGGATTCGAGACGAATACTTAATTTTTATTTAAATTTAAATGAATTCAGAAATGAATTCGATTTAGCGCCAAGATTCTCGAGCATAGACTCCCTAAAGTTATACTCCCTGCTTAGTAAATGAACTGACTCAAGATTTAAAGTTGGTTGCATTTCCTCGCTTAGCAACCACATTCATATCTAGAAGGATATTGTTCTACTTCCGTGCGTTTGCCTCATTAAATCGGAAATATGACACTGGCTCGGTTTGTGCCTGATCCGTGATGATTCACCCGTGGAATGACTAGTGTCGATAAACCGAGGCAAAGTTTCGCCTCTCTTTTCATTTTATTTTTTGCCTAACGGTTGAACTAATCGGGTCGAGGAACAAGATTTGGTGAAGTGAATTGTTATGAAATTTCATATTCTTCCATTAAAAAATCTTAATCATATTATCCTTACATTTTTTTGTTATAAAATTTGTATTCATTTCCCATAAGTCTGCCGGATCAAGTCTAATCGTCTTGCCCGTTTTGTATGAAATATACCAAATTTGACTTTGCTTCTTTTTACTCTCTTTGTCCGTTCGTATCTCGATAGATTTGACTTTTGAATAGTCAAATCCATATACCCTCTGGTCAAACCAAAACCCTGTATAATGTACAATGCCCTTTTCTGTGAATTCTATATGGTCTTCACTTAATGTAGGAATCATAACAATTCCTACGACAAGACCTAATATTGCATAAATTAATCCTTTTTGATTATTCTTCTTTAGATATATAGCTATCCCATAAACAATTATTAAAATTGATATAGCTAAAGCTGAATATGGATACATCAGTGGCAAATTTATTATCATTAATTTTTTTTCAGTTTCCAATCATTTTCTGATGGAGCTTTCACTTTCACTCCAAACTGGTTTATATGAAACTTATTCTCAGCATTTGTCTTCACACTGAGACATAACACCAATAGAGAAAATAGAAGAGTCTTTTTTATCATTGTTAATTCCTTTTTTGAGCTTAACGTTTAGAATCACTCGTTCAAAATGGACGCGTCATTTTTAATCGAGTGCATTCTCTTGTTATCATTCTTCTTTTCCGGGAATCAGAGTGAGAGAAATATGCTTGTTTCTGACAATACCCCAAAGTATCGGTTTCTTTGAGAAGCGATCCCATGCGATAGCCTGCCCGAAGAAGCCAACATCCTTTTCGGTCCGCACGTAGCTCAGTTTATTGGTCTTGTCAATTTTCAGGACATGGACTCTTGCGTGGTCGTGTCCGGTGGTGTACAGATAACCGTCGGGACCCCACGATCCTCCTGAACAGCTCATATTTCCCCAGTTGCCGACCACTTCTTCGGGGAAAACCCAGTTCTCAACTTCCATGAACTTGCCGTCCTTATATTGATACTTAACAAGTTTTGTATCCTTGTTCTTCTTTCCATAGACTGCATAGCACATCCACCAAGATCCATCGCTACGTCTGTCAATCCATGTCAAGGACCCGTGCTTTCTCGGCATGTGAATGGTCTCTTCATGCGTCAGTTTCTCCTCTTTAACATTCCATATCTCAACAGTGCAGTCGTTCGGATCCGCACTATATCGTGAATGGGCACAATATAGTCTTCCCTCAATCACTGTGCCGCTGTTCATATGCTTGAAATGCTCGTATGCTTTTTCCTTTCTGTTCGCCTGCCAGGTCGAAATAACCTTCCCCGTTCCTTTATCACACTTAACAATTCTGGTGTTGCTGATGGCATAGAAGTATTTCTCATCGACTGCAACTCCCTGGCTGACTTTGAAGGGAATTTTCTTCAGCACGATATTCCTGGAACCAGAGGTCACCTCGTTCTGCTCCGCCATCAAACAGGGAACAAAGAACAAGGTGGCATAACTCCATAGATAAATAAGTCTCTTAGCAGTGTCGCTCATCTGTTCCCCTCAATCTGATAACTTATATTATTCGTTACTTTTATCATGTATATTTTGTAATGAATCTTAAATTTGATCGTCAAGCAATCTTAATAAAAGCTTTACTATTTTCATAATTTTAAACCTTTTTTTGGCTGTTCACCAA
>Ga0233426_10001338_pt1 | contig 23032 bp, 21 predicted proteins | sample SI_118_April2016_6_FD_179875 | JGI IMG/M metagenome (GOLD analysis project Ga0233426, IMG submission 179875) | Seawater microbial communities from Saanich Inlet, British Columbia, Canada - SI_118_April2016_10_MG | ecosystem: Environmental > Aquatic > Marine > Inlet | place: Canada: British...
CGGCGAATTCTGCGTTGTCGGCCAAATACATATAGCCATAGCTTTGCAAAATCGGGTGGGGCACGCGTTCATCACCGCCCATGTATTCGCGAAAGTTCTTCACGAAATCCGCAGCGAACTGGGAAACTCGGATGTTCACCTCGTTTGAGAACTGTTGCCGCATGCAGCTGTTGGTGTGCACGGTGGATGTGAATTCATAAGTTGGGTCTTTTTCAACGACCAAAATGCTGCCGTTGAAATCGGGGTTGGTGGCTGTGAACCACGCCACGGATGATCCCAGCATCGCGCCGCCGACGATTACAACGTCATAGCTGTTGGCTTTGGGTGTTTGCAGTTTGCTCATTATACCATCTCTCCCTTTGCGACGGCGGTTTGGACCGCTTCAATGTCTTGCTGTGTCATTCCATAATCGTGCGCGGCAGTCTCGGCGGATATATATCCACGAGCCAAATCGCGTTTTACCAGTTCTGGATCGCGTTCACTGACGGGACCGTAACCAGCCCCACCGGGAAAGGCCAAAACAACACGGCGCCCATGCGCCACAAACTGTTTGCCTTTGCCGTACATTTTAGCGCCGTCATCTTGGATGATAGTCGTTGGTGCACCGTTTTCGCCACCTTGGCGGCCACGGGCAGGGTGATCCACACGGTCAAACATGGCTTGGAAATCAAACTCATGCCCGTCGCGCGCACCGACTTCCATGAACTGACCCAAGCCACCACGGAACTTGCCCGCGCCACCACTGTCAGGGCGCAGCTCTTTGCGCCAGATGATGACGGGACCAGTGTGTTCTGTCGCCTCAATCGGCATGGTCATCACGCCTGATGGGAAGGCCGTTGCGTTCAACCCATCAAACTGCGGACGTGCACCTGCGCCGCCTGAGTTGAAGGTCAGCACCTCAGCACGGCGCGCGCCAACTGTGGGTGCCGCGTCCGTACGGGGGCGCAGGGACACTTGGAAATTACACAAACATCCAGCGCCCTCGGCAGGCACAGTGTTGGGCAGCAATTGATCCAAAGCCGCATAAATTGCATCAGGCACAAAGTGACCCACGATATGGCGCAGTGCCACGGGGGCAGGGTGCACCGCATTCACGATCGAATTTTCGGGTGCTGTTATCTCGAACGGGGCCAAAGAGGCGGCGTTGTTCGGGATTTCCGGCGCAATGGCGCATTTCAACGCGTAACAGGCATAGGCTTTGGCATAGACCAACGGGCAGTTGATGCCCTTTTTGTCCACACCAGAGGTGCCTGCGAAATCGGATAGTATACGATCCTGTTCAATGCTCAGCTTCACCTTCAGCGTAATCGGTGCAGAGAACCCATCAACCGTCATTTCACCTGATGCTTCGCCATGGGGCAGGGCATTTATACATTCCAGTGTTGCGCGGCGCGAGTTCTCAAGGATAAATCCGCCGATGCCATTCAGATCATCCAGCCCGAATTCCTCCATCATCTCGATCAAACGGCGATGGCCGATCTCGTTACAGGTGGTCAATGCATAGATGTCGCCAACCAGCTGATCAGGTTCACGCACATTGCCGCGCACGATACGGATTAGGGTTTGGTCTACTTCGCCGCGGGTCACCAGCTTCATGATCGGGATATAAAGACCCTCTTCATAAACGCTGGCTGCATCTGCGCCGAAACCACGGCCACCGATGTCCACGATATGGGCGGTGCACCCAAAGAAACCCGCGAGCTCGCCCTTGTGGAAGGACGGCGTCACAACGGTGATGTCATGCAAGTGGCCTGTGCCTTCCCACGGATCGTTGGTGATATAGACGTCACCTTCAAAGATATTCTCGCGTCCAATGCGGCGGATAAAGTGACCAACCGCATCGGCCATCGCATTCACGTGTCCGGGTGTGCCTGTCACCGCTTGGGCCAGCATTTGACCGTCAGTATCATAGACGCCTGCGGACAAATCACCCGCTTCGCGCACAGAGGTGGAAAAGGCGGTACGCACCAAGGCTTGGGCCTGTTCTTCAACGACCGAGATCATGCGGTTCCACATGACCTGATAGGCAACGTTTGATGGGGTGCTCATGCTTGCGCTCCTTTGGTGGTCATGTCGATTGTGCCGTCTGGCTGGGCCGTCACTTGGCGCGAGGGTGGCACGATGATGGTGGTTTCGTCCTCTGTCAGAACGGCGGGGCCTTGAACGGTTTGGCCTGTCTTCATGTCATCGCGCAGCACCACTTGGGCATCGGTCAAAGCGGCGAGGGCTGGATCAAACAAGGCGCGTTGACCTGCAACCGTTGCGGCGCCCGTATCAGAGGCCAGCGCGATTTGCGCGACCTGTTCTGGTGGAGTGGTTGCGTTCACGGACCAAACGGTGATTTCAACATCCATGCCATCCACAGTGCGGCCAAAGAGGGTGGAATAATCCGCCTCAAACAGCGCAAGGAACGTATCCGCATCTGGTGACATGGCTTGTTCAGCAGCCAATGAAATCGGAATTTCCCAACCTTGCCCCGTGTAGCGCATGTAGACTTTGAACTCAGAAATAATGTCTGAGCTTGCATCGCATGAGCGTACAAATCCTGTGGCCTCGTCCTGCAATTCTGTGAGCAAGGATTTAATAATGTCAGGCTTGAAGTCTGATAGTTTCATATAGACAGAACGGTTCGCCTCGAAACTAAACGGTGCACGAAGGAACCCAATCGCTGATCCCACACCAGCGCCCGTTGGCACCAGCAAACGATCCACGCCCAGCTTTTCACACAACCGACCAGCATGCAGCGGGGCGGCCCCGCCGAATGCGATCATGGTGTACTCAGATAGATCCTCGCCGTTTTCCACCGCGTGCACACGGGCCGCATTGGCCATGTTTTCATCCACAACCTCGGCCAGACCGAAGGCAGCAGTTTGCGCGTCCATATCCAGTGTTTTGCCCAGCACATTGACCAAAGCATCTGCCGAGCTGTCAGCGTGCAGTTGGATCGAACCGCCTGCAAAATTGTTAGGATCCAGTTTGCCCAAAACCAAATCGGCATCGGTCACGGCAGGTTTTTCACCGCCACGGCCATAACAGGCCGGTCCAGGTTCAGATCCCGCACTTTCAGGCCCCACACGAATTTGGCGCATGGAGTCGATATGGGCGAGTGATCCACCACCAGCGCCAATCTCGACCATATCAATCACAGGGATCGAAATCGGCATGCCAGAACCCTTTTTGAAACGATAGGTGCGGGCCACTTCAAAGACGCGGGATGTCTTTGGGGTCTGGTTCTTGATCAGGCAAATCTTGGCCGTGGTGCCGCCCATGTCAAAGGACAACACCTTGTCCAAACCATAACGCGCGGCGATGTTGGCAGCAAAAACAGCACCACCCGCAGGACCGGATTCAACCAAGCGCACAGGGAAGTCCGCAGCACTTTCAATGGAAATGATCCCGCCGCCAGAGTGCATCAAGAACACAGAGCAATCCGCGCCCTCATCCTCAAGGCGACCTTTCAGGCGACCCAGATAGGATTTCATCAACGGCTTGATATAGGCATTGGCGACAACTGTATTGAACCGCTCATACTCGCGCATCTGTGGGGAGACCTCAGAAGACAGCGACACCATCACTTCCGGCAGTTTCTCAGCCAGTACATCGCGCACCATACGTTCGTGATCTGGGTTCAGGTAGGAGTGGATCAAACCAACAGCGATGCTTTCATAGCCCGCCGCTTTGATCCGGTCGGCAACCGCTTCAACCTCTGCGCGGTCCAGATCAATCAACACGCCGCCAGTGGCATCGACACGCTCAGAAATGGTGAAACGGCTTTGGCGTTGGATCAATGGCTCGGGCAGGGTCAGGTTCAGGTCATACTGCTCAAACCGGCTTTCGGTGCGCATCTCGATCACATCGCGGAAACCCTCGGTGGTGACCAGGGCCGTCTTGGCACCGCGCCGTTCAATTAACGCGTTGGTGGCAAGGGTGGTGCCGTGGATGATCTGGCCGATGTCAGACGGAGTCACTCCCGCCTTGGCGCAGACCTGATGCAAACCGTCGATGATGGCGTTTTCGGGGGCGATGTGGGTGGTCAAAACCTTAGTCGAAAACTGCTTGCCCTCAACCTCGATCACCACGTCGGTGAAGGTGCCGCCGATATCGACGCCCATGCGAATTGCGCTGTTGCCCATGTGTACTTTGATCCCTGTGGGTGTGAGTCTATTTACTCAAATTAGGGCGAGTCCATGTATCAAATCAAATTGTTAAAATGAATGGGGATGATAAGAAAAATCTATCTTCCGGCATTGTGAATTTCTGCCATATTTTTCGCAATTTTAGCGGCTTGAGCGACAAAACTGGGCGCGCGATCGGCATCAAAACGTGCAAAGAATTCTAGGTCATCTGGCTGCCATTGGTATTGGATCTGGATCAAATCGCCTTCGTTTAGTTCTTTGCTGACCATTGCCGCGGGGAGGGTGGCAACGCCCATACCGTTCAAGGTCATGTACAGGCAGGCCGCAAGATTGCTTGAGGGGACAAGGCGGACATCCAAATCCTTGCGAGCCCCAAAGTGTGCAGCAGTTTCCGTATAAAGGCGGGTGTCACGGCTGTGGGTCAGGATTGGATGTTGGGCGATATGCTCAATCGTTGGATTGGCAATGCCGCGCAGCCCAAGACCACGCGAGGCGACCCAGACCAAAGGGTAATCACCCAGTGGTATTTCACCTGTCATCTGCTGGCGAAACGGGCCGTTCTGTAGGGCCAGATCAAGGGTGCGCGCCCCCAATTCGCGTTCCAGATTGACGGACAGGTCTACTGTCAGCTCCACATGTAACTGCGGAAAGGTCGTACTGAGCGCCTTGAGAAAATCACTAAGCCAAGTGTGCACGATTATCTCAGTTACGCCAAGGCGCAAGGTGCCATCGATCAGGCTGGGTTCTGCAGCCGCATCAGCAAAAGCATCAGCTGCCTGTAAAACCTTTCTGGCGTAATCAAGCATCTGGATACCCTTAGACGTAAGCCGCACAGCCCCTGCATCGCGTTCCATCAGCTTGCGTTTCATTGCCCCTTCAAGCAGTGCAATACGGGATGAAATGTTTGGTTGTGTTGTATTCAAGCGATCCGCAGCTTTGCGAAAGCTGCCAAGGTCTGCAACCCAGACAAAGGCTTCAAGCTGTTTAAGGTTAATTTTCACGCACTGTATCCATCAGTTTAATTAATCTTATACAGAGTAATGAATAAGTTTACTTATTGGAAGGCGTGTTGCTAACTCCAGTTGCGATTCATTCTCAACTAAAGTATCTGTTGCGAGTAATTCGCATGTAGAGCCACATGTTTTTGCCTTACCTTTGAAGGAACAGTTAATATGCAACGGATTATTTTAGGACTTTGCTCACTCGCATTAAGCGCAGTATGTGCTTCTCCAATTCTAGCATCCGACGATAAGTTTAAGGCGGTTACAACCTTCACCGTGATCGCCGACATGGCGCGTAACGTGGCAGGGGACGCAGCCATCGTGGAAAGCGTGACCAAGGCGGGGGCCGAAATCCATGGCTATCAGCCTACGCCCCGCGACATCATCCACGCCCAAGATGCGGACCTGATCCTATGGAACGGTCTGAACCTTGAACTGTGGTTCGAACAATTCTTCTCAAACCTCAAAGACGTGCCAAGCGTGACACTGACCGATGGCGTCGTCCCAATGAGCATCTCAGGCGGTGACTATAACGGCAAACCAAATCCACATGCATGGATGAGCACCACCAGCGCAATGATCTACGTGGACAACATCCGCGACGCCTTTGTGAAATATGACCCTGACAACGCGGCGACCTACACCGCCAATGCCGAGGCATATAAGCAAGAGATTGCGGCAGTTATCAAACCGTTAGAAGCAGACATCCTCGCGATGCCTGAAGGGCAGCGTTGGTTGGTCAGCTGTGAAGGCGCGTTCAGCTACCTGATCCGCGACTTCCAAATGCAGGAACTTTACCTATGGCCGATCAACGCCGATCAACAAGGTACACCACAACAGGTGCGCAAGGTGATCGACGGTGTGCGCGCCAACGACATTCCTGCAGTCTTCTGCGAAAGCACGGTTAGCCAATCCCCCGCCCAACAGGTCGCGCGTGAGACAGATGCGACCTATGGCGGCATGTTGTATGTGGACAGCCTGACAGAGGCCGATGGCGCTGTGCCGACCTATATCGACCTGCTGCGCACCACCATCGAAACAATCGCCACAGGGCTATCTGCCACAGGACAATCTGAATGAGCGCATCAACTGGCATCACCGCAAATGACGTCACAGTCACCTATCGCAACGGCCACACGGCCCTGCGCAACGCCAGCTTTGAAATCCCGACGGGGACGATCACCGCATTGGTGGGTGTAAATGGCGCGGGTAAATCCACGCTGTTCAAGGCGATCATGGGTTTCGTCCCCGCCGCCAAGGGCGAGATCACCGTGCTGGGCATGCCCGTCAAAGACGCATTGCGCCAAAACATCGTGGCCTATGTCCCCCAGTCTGAAGAAGTCGATTGGAGCTTTCCAGTCCTTGTCGAAGACGTGGTGATGATGGGGCGTTATGGGCACATGGGGTTCCTGCGCCGTCCCAAACAAACGGATCATGAAGCGGTGACTTCGGCCCTTGAACGGGTCAACATGATCGACTTCCGCCACCGCCAAATTGGTGAGCTGTCAGGCGGTCAACGCAAACGCGTCTTCTTGGCCCGTGCCTTGGCACAGGAGGGCAAGGTTGTTTTGCTGGATGAACCGTTCACCGGTGTGGATGTTCAGACCGAGGATGCAATCATCACGCTGCTGCGCGAAATGCGCGACGAGGGGCGAGTGATGTTGGTCTCAACCCATAACCTTGGTTCTGTCCCAGAATTCTGTGATCGCACCGTTTTGGTCAAAGAAACCGTGCTGGCCTATGGGCCTACCGAAACCACGTTTACCCATGACAATTTGGAACTGGCCTTTGGCGGCGTGCTGCGCCATTTCGTGCTTGGTGGATCTGATCTGCATGATGATGAAGACGGTCGTACCATCCGCGTGATCACAGACGATGAACGTCCCTTTGTTGTTTACAGCGATGAGAAAGGTACCAAAGAGTGATCGAAACACTGCTTTTGCCTTTCACCTATAACTACATGTTCAACGCCATGTGGGTCAGTGCATTGGTCGGTGGCGTATGCGCATTTCTCTCTGCTTATCTGATGCTTAAGGGCTGGTCCCTGATCGGTGACGCGCTAAGCCACTCGATCGTTCCGGGTGTTGCAGGGGCCTATATGCTGGGCCTGCCATTTGCGCTGGGCGCATTTGCGGCGGGCGGATTGGCCGCAGGGGCGATGCTTTTTCTGAACCAAAGATCGGGCTTGAAAGAGGACACGATCATCGGGCTGATCTATACCTCATTTTTTGGGTTGGGGCTGTTTATGGTCTCACTGTCACCCACATCCGTAAGCATCCAAACGATCACGATGGGCAACATCCTTGCGATTACACCGTCTGATACGCTGCAGCTTGCGATCATCGGTTTTGTGACGCTCGCGATCTTATTGGCCAAATGGAAGGATCTGATGGTCACATTCTTTGACGAAAACCACGCGCGATCCATCGGGCTAAAACCGGACTTGTTAAAGGTTGTGTTTTTCACATTGCTGTCGGCCTCCTGTGTTGCAGCCCTGCAAACCGTTGGCGCGTTCCTCGTGATCGCGATGGTGGTCACGCCGGGGGCCACGGCCTATCTTTTGACCGACCGTTTTCCGCGTTTGTTGATACTAAGCGTTGCACTTGGGGCAGGGACCAGCTTTGTGGGGGCCTACCTCAGCTTTTTTGTGGATGGGGCTACGGGCGGTTTGATTGTTTCACTACAAACCCTGATCTTTCTCCTCGCCTTTTTCTTTGCGCCCAAGCACGGCTATATCGCCGCGCGCCGTCGCGCAGCGCAAGCACTGGTGTCCTGATGTTGAGTGAGTTGCTTCTTCCGTTTCAATTTGCGTTTATGAACAAGGCCTTCTTGATCATGGCCATTATCGCCGTGCCCACCAGCCTGCTGTCTTGCTTCCTTGTTTTGAAAGGGTGGTCCCTCATGGGGGATGCAATCAGTCACGCGGTTTTACCCGGTGTAGTGATCGCCTATATCATCGGTATTCCGTTGATCATCGGGGCATTTGTCGCGGGGATGTTTTGCGCGCTTGCCACGGGGTTTTTGTCTGAGAATAGCCGCGTGAAACAGGACACGGTGATGGGTATCGTGTTCTCAGGAATGTTCGGTTTTGGGATTGTTTTGTACACTAAGATTACAACAGAGGTACATCTGGACCATATTCTGTTTGGCAATATGTTGGGCGTCGGCGCAACCGATCTGTGGACCGCTGGTCTGATTGCAGTTTTCGTTGCCGTTGTTGTGGTTGCTAAGCGCCAAGACCTGCTGTTGCACGCCTTTGATCCGGTACAGGCCCAAGCGGTTGGCCTGCGGGTGAATTGGCTGCACTATGGATTGTTGTCAATGATTTCGCTTACGATTGTGGCAACGCTATCGGCGGTAGGGATAATTTTATCAATTGGTTTATTGATTGCACCGGGGGCAATTGCGTTTCTGCTGACCAACCAGTTCAAACGCATGTTACCAATTGCGGTTGTGGTCACTGTATTCTCTGGAATATTAGGCGTTTACGTTAGTTTCTTTATAGACAGTGCGCCCGCGCCGACGATCATTTTGATCTTAACGATCATTTTCATCGGCGCGTTTATTCGTTCAAATATGCGGTCTAAGCAAGCGGCTTAAGCCTCTTCAACAGGCCCACCAGCTTTGACCCAGTCACCGATGCCGCCAATGTTGGTCACATTTGTGTAGCCCATGTCGAGCAGGGTCTTACCGGCTAGTGCCGCCTGTCCACCAGCTGCGCAAACTAGATAGACCTCGGCATCATATGTGAGGGCCTTGTTGTGTGCCGCCGTTGCTGGATCAGCCATGAACTCAAGCATTCCGCGGGGAATTTGTTGCGCGCCTTTGATCGTGCCAGTTGCAGCGATGGCAGCGCTGTCGCGCACATCAACGAAAACGGCTGCAGTGTTTGCGTGACGGGTTACTGCTTCAGCCGCGGATATGCGTGGAACTGCTGCGTTTGCCGCTTCCATGTAGGATTTTGAAGTTTGCATGATGGCGTCCTTTCGAGACCTATTTGCGTTAGTGCACAGATAAGCAAAGACGTGCTTCCAATCCAGTGGCTACGGCAAAGGAATTGGGCCTGCATCTTTGGGTTGGGCATAGCCGCGTGCAAATGCGGGACGTGCCGCCAGCTCAAGATACCAACGTTTTACATTCAGGAAATCGTTTAGATCAACTTGATGGTATTCAAACCGGGAGACCCATGGCCATGTCGCAAAGTCCGCAATGCTGAGTGTGCTGATTATATATGGGGAAGTGGCGAGGTGCCGATCTAAAACCCCATAAAGGCGCAATGTTTCTGTATGATAGCGTTGCTCTGAATACTCAGACTTGCCCTTGTTGTACTTTAAAAAATGGTGCGCTTGGCCAATCATCGGGCCAAAACCGCCCATCTGCCACATCAACCACTGCATCATCTGCCAATATTCAGAGCTCCCATATATAGGTGCGAATAGGCCAGTTTTTTCGGCGAGGTACATTAGGATTGCACCAGACTCAAATATAGATTGATCCCCGTCAACAATTGCAGGGATGCGATTGTTGGGGCTGATTTTTAGAAACTCGGGTGCAAATTGTTCATCCTTGGTGATGTCGATGGCATGGTTTTTGTACTCCAGCCCCATTTCTTCCAATGCGATCGAGATTTTGCGTCCATTCGGAGTTGTCCATGAATAAAGGTCTATCATTTCAGTTTCTTAGTTTGTGCTGCCTGCGCCATCAATTCAAACAATAGCGTAATGGATGGTGCATCCGCAATGCCTTGGGCTAAGGTTAAAAACTGTTCTGACCATGCCGTACCCAATAGTGGTGTTGTGAGGCCGCGAAACTTGTCCCAAACTACTTGATCTGAAACTTTGTTCTCTGGATCACCCTGTGCCTCCGTGGCAACTGAGGACAGGATGCACCCATCATTAAGGTAGAAGTGGGTGCGCGCAAAGCGACGGGCGGGGAAGGCGTCGTTAAATGCGTCGTCCTCGACAATCTCAACCGTCTTGGCCAACCTGATAATTTGTGGGTCGCTGAGGCCATCACTTGTGACCTCGGCCACACCGATCGTACCACGCACAACTGCTGCAGCGACTGAAAACGGTAGTGAATATTGCGCCTGCTCGGTCGTTGTAGGGATAGAGGCAAGGCGTTTCGCCTCATGAAAAGTTTCCACTTTGATCGTTACGATCTCATCGACATTGACATCGTGGTCACGGATCAAAGCCAACGCTCCCTCTGCGGCAGGCTGTGCCCAGCGGCAAACTGGATAAAGCTTGATATATTGCTGCTCAATGTACCAGTTCTGACCCAAGTCATCCCAATATTTTGCCAACTCAGGGTCTTCCATGGTGATCGCTGGGGCACCGGTAAACCCGTCCTGTGCAAGATAAGCTGCGGAAACCCCCGCCATTGCGCCCCAACCAGAGCCGTCTTTGAGCATTGTGGGCGCATCAATAACACGCATCATCTGACTGCGTGGGCCATGGTATTCAGCTATGCCTAGCGCCTCGCGGGTTTGGCCCTTTGTCAACTTCAATTGACGGGCAGTTAATGCGGCTGCCGCCAAAGAAATCCAGGCGCCAGAAGTATGAAAATCGCAGGCACTTGCATGTAAGGCAATGCCAGCCCTGGTGCCGATTTCGTATCCAATCACGATGGAAGTTAGAAATTCTTTAGGGTGATCAATCCCTTCTGCCTGCATGACTGCGATCAATGAAGGGAAGACGCCGCAGCCGACATGGCCCTTGGTCAGTTTCATACCGTCATGGGCATCGAGCGCATCGATTGTCATACCATTGGCAAGGGCTGCTCCCGCAGCACTGGCTTTGCGGCCGTCTTGCCAAAGGATGGCGTCTGTTCCGCAAAACTGGCGTGCGGCATGGTTGTGAATGATGCTTGCTAGTTGGGTTTGCGACCCGCCAACGGCCACACCTAAGGTGTCGACCAGACAGCGAATGGCCTCATGGATTGTGGCGGCAGGTAGATCGTCAAACATTGTGTCGAGGATGAAATCTACTGCCGGCATGTGCATTGTTCCTTATGCGTAAAAACTGCGGAAGGCTGTGATCGCTGCCTCTAATCCCGCATTATCAATGTCGCGGTGCATGACCATTCTTATCGTAGGATGTTGCCCACCAATGCGCACACCAGCAGCCTCCATATGGGCATGCAGTGCGTTATGTTGGCTAGCATTGGGTGTGAAAAACACCATGTTTGTACCGCTGTGAACATTTCCAACATCTAAGTCATGCAGGGCATCGGCCAATTGAGCTGCGTGGTCATGGTCCACGGGCAGAAGTGACAAATGATGATCTAACCCATGTGTTGCGGCAGCGGCCAAGACGCCCGCCTGTCGCAATCCACCGCCCAAGATTTTGCGATTGCGCCTAGCCCTTGCGATAATGGCGTGGCTACCGACCAAAATCGAACCAACTGGTGCGCCCAACCCCTTTGAAAAGCAGACGGAAATACTGTCGGCGCAATCAGCGAGTTCTTTAGCCGTGCACTTAAGTTCCGTTATTGCATTAAAAAAGCGCGCGCCGTCTAAATGAACGGATAGTTCAGCGTCCCATGCCGCCTGTGCGGGGGAGCGCATCTTTTCCAAGGAAATGGCCTTGCCGCCGACCGTATTTTCCAAACACAACAAGCGACTGCGTGCGTAGTGTGGGTCGTCATCCTTAACCGCACCTTTGACTTGCTCTGCTGAAACGGCGTTACCATCGTCCACGGGGATCGCATGCATCGAAACGCCTGCCAGAACCGAAGCACCGGCGGCTTCATCAACATAAATGTGATAAGCGTCGCCAACGATCAATTCGTCCCCACGGCCACAGTGTGCCATGATTGCGCAAAGGTTACTTTGTGTACCGCTGGAAACAAACATGGCGGCGTCTTTTCCAAGCAAGCCTGCCATGCGGTTCTCAAGAGCAATAATGCTGGGGTCTTCGCCGTAAACATCATCACCAACTTCAGCGGCTGCCATTGCCGCGCGCATCGCGCTGTCGGGGTGTGTAACTGTATCGCTGCGCAAATCGCATACAACGGCGTTGCGGATGCTGCTGTGCATTGCGCCATATGTGCTCATTTTTTGACCTGAGTGTAGGCAAGGGCAGCAACGATATGCACGCGCGATGTGTCGCCGCCATTTAACGCAGTGTGATAACCACGCGTGTCTGTGAAGTAGACAGATCCATCAGCTGGCAAGTGGGTTACATGGTGATTGACCACAAACAAGGAACCGGGATTTGTTGTAACCGGAATGTGTAGGCGCGGTTCTGGATCACGGTGCCAAGAATTGCAGTTATACTGATTTTTGGCCAACACACGGGTCCGTCCGATTGGAAAGCGTTTGGTTAGTTCTTCGTGAACATTTTCAAAGTAAGTGCCTTTGAATTTTGGATTGAACTCGGAAAAGTCGATTTCCGGCACCAATTCTTCGCGGGCTTCTTCGACGTATCGCGTATCGCCGCGTAACCAGTAACGACCAGAAAGATCGTTTTCTGTCCATTCAGTTTGACCGGGTCGTTGGGTAAGGGGGAGGGCGGCAAATCCTTGATCTTGCATTCCGCCCTTGAAGGCTTCGCGTGCCAAACATTCGTCGAGCGCTGCGCGCAACTCGTCGATGTCAAACTTAAGTTCTAGCTTCTGAATGCCGGGCCCCGGAAGGAAGTCCGCGACCGAGGTTGTCTCGGGCGCGGTCTGCATCCAGTTTGTGATCGACTTAACGTCGTTATCATCTATCGCTGCGCGAAACCCCATGGCCGTGATCCTTCAATCAAATAGGTATTTGATCACGACGTTAGGGGAGCATTCGCTTTTGCGGAAGTCTGTATTTTAACTGTTTAAGAATTAGCGCTATTGGGCGACGATCTTGTTTACCGCCGCGGTAAGTGCTTTGCCAATCACATCGATCTCACCCATCGCATCAATGCGCTGTAACGCACCGTTATCCTCATAGTACCTGATCAATGGTGCAGTTTGCGCGTGATAGGCTGCTAATCGACCACTTACGGTTTCGGCATTGTCATCCGCGCGACGCTTCATTTCCGTTCCGCCACAATTATCACAAACGCCCACTTTGGTGGGGATTTTGAAGCTGTCGTGGTATCCCTCACCGCAGTCGCCACAAGTGTAGCGCCCAGCCACGCGTTCGACCATTGCGGCATCATCCACCTCAAGGCTGATGGCGGCATTGATTTTTTGACCGTTCTGCGCCAGCAATTCATCTAAGGCTGCAGCCTGTATCGCTGTGCGTGGGAAGCCATCCAAAATCACGCCCTTGGCGCAGTCTGCATCGGTCATCCGGTCGCGCAAAATTTCAATTACGATTTGGTCGCTGACCAATGCGCCAGCTTTCATAACGGCATCAGCGGCTTGTCCCGCTGGAGTGCCAGCTGTCACCGCTGCACGTAGCAGATCCCCAGTGGACAGTTGAACAAGGCCGAATTGTTTTTCTAGCATCCGCGCTTGGGTGCCTTTGCCAGCCCCGGGAGGGCCGAGGAGAATAAGTACAGGTGAGGTATTCATAATATGCTTCCTTTGGTCAGTGGTGTCCGCGGATCAAGCGAACACCACTGTAATCATTATCAGCCCATGCGGTTTTCAATGAGGTCATCAACAACGCTTGGATCTGCCAAGGTTGACGTGTCGCCCAATGCTCCAAAGTCGTTCTCTGCAATCTTGCGCAAGATACGGCGCATGATTTTACCTGAACGGGTTTTGGGTAGGCCTGGTGCCCACTGAATCAGATCCGGTGAGGCGATAGGTCCGATTTCTTTGCGAACCCAGTTGCGAAGTTCAACACGAAGCTCGTCGGTGGGGGTCTCACCATTCATCAATGTGACGTAGCAATAAATGCCCTGTCCCTTGATGTCATGAGGATAGCCAACAACAGCAGCTTCGGCGACTTGTGGGTGTGCCACCAGTGCGCTTTCAACTTCGGCTGTGCCCATGCGGTGGCCAGAAACGTTGATCACGTCATCGACACGACCTGTAATCCAATAGTCGCCGTCTGCATCGCGTTTGCAACCGTCGCCGGTAAAGTAGTAGCCTTCATAATCCGCAAAATACGTCTTTTCAAAGCGTTCGTGATCGCCCCAAACAGACCGCATTTGACCGGGCCAGCTGCCTTTGATGCACAAGACGCCTTCGACATCGTTGCCCTCAATGATTTCACCACTTGCTGGCTCAAGCACCACGGGTTCAATTCCAAAGAATGGCTTCATCGCTGAACCCGGTTTCATGGCATGTGCGCCCGGCAATGGAGTCATCAAATGGCCGCCAGTTTCAGTTTGCCACCATGTATCAACGATCGGGCAGGTACCGCCGCCTACAACCTCGTTGTACCAATTCCAAGCTTCTGGATTGATTGGTTCACCCACGGTGCCAAGAATACGTAGACTGCTAAGATCGCATTTCTTAACAAAGTCATCACCTTGCGCCATCAATGCGCGGATAGCGGTTGGGGCTGTGTAGAACTGTGCCACTTTGTGTTTTTCACAAACCTGCCAAAAACGTGAGGCGTCTGGGTAAGTTGGCACACCTTCAAACATCACAGTGGTCGCGCCGTTGGCCAGTGGGCCGTATACAATATAGCTGTGGCCGGTAACCCAACCCACGTCAGCGGTGCACCAATACACGTCGCCGTCTTTATAGTCGAAGGTGATTTCGTGGGTCATAGCAGCGTAGACGATGTAGCCACCAGTCGTATGAACTACGCCTTTTGGCATACCGGTCGAACCCGAAGTGTATAAGACGAAAAGTGGATCTTCGGCGTTCATCTCTTCTGGTGCACAATCGGATGATGCCGCTTTGCTTAGCACATTGTAATCGCGATCACGTGCTTCGTTCCATGCAACATCGCCACCTGTGCGACGCACAACTAGACACTGAACAGTTGCGTCACAGTCAGCCAGTGCTCTGTCTGCATTCGCTTTAAGTGGCGTATTGCGGCCACCTCGTGGGGCCTCATCTGCAGTGATCACAACCTTAGCTTCAGAACCGTTCACACGTGCGGACAAAGCATCAGGTGAGAATCCAGCGAACACGATAGAGTGGATCGCGCCGATACGCGCACATGCAAGCATAGCATAAGCCGCTTCAGGGATCATCGGCATATAGATTACAACGCGATCGCCTTTCGAAACGCCAAGGCCCTTTAATACGTTCGCCATTTTGCAAACGGAGGAATGCAATTGTTTGTATGTAATATGCAGAGACTCGTCGGTTGGGCTGTCCGGCTCCCAGATGATCGCAGTTTGGTCGCCGCGGGTCTCTAAATGGCGGTCGATGCAGTTTGCAGAGACGTTCAGTGTACCGTCGCCATACCAATTAATTGATACATTGCCCAAAGCAAAATTGACGTCTTTGACTTGAGTATAGGGTTTGATCCAATCGATACGTTTGCCGTGCTCCCCCCAGAATGCGTCGGGATCGGCAATGGATGCGGCGTACATGGCATCATACTTTGCTGCGTCGACATTGGCATTTGCTGCCATTTCTGCTGACGGGGGATATGTTTTGGATTGGGTCTCTGACATGGTTGGCACCTCCCTAATGGCCTGCCCTTTTGGGGCGTTCATTGATCAAGTGTTGGTCTGAATGCGTCACTCCCACGCAGTTCAGTTTTGATCTTTGAGCGGGATAATAACGCGAATTGAAAAGAAGGGAATAAGAGACTGGAATATAAGGAGTTCGGTGTAAATTTTTTTCTGATATAGGGGTAAACTTGTAAATTTATCCGGAGTATATTGTAAATATTGTTACATTTTCGGTGGATTGAATGTCAAGAATTTGCGAAGCAACATGACTAATGAGCAATTTAAATCCCGATCTTTACCAAGCAAAAGTTGTAAAGGCTGTTCAATGTGTAAGGCCAATGCCCTGGCTGTACAGTCCGGCGCACCGCCATTTTGCAGAATCGGCGATGGCTCCGGGGCGCACCAAGCATAGGAAGGAAGACTCTTAGTTTGTGCAATATCTTAAGACCGTTTTTTACGTATTGTCGATAACTGGACCTCAGAATAATCTAATATCATCGATGTAAAAATGGACTGGAAATTTAATGCGTAAAAATATCTTTATGCTAGCAGTTGCTTCACCGGCTCTTATTGCGGGGCCCTCTTTTGGTTACGAGGGGTCTAATGGTTCCACTTACACTGCAACGCAAAATGCCGATGGTGCGGCACTCAAGAGTGCGAATGAGACAATCTATCTTGGTAAAGACTGTGATGCTTTGTCAGATAAAGAAGAGCAGGGAACTTGGGATTGGGCCAACGGTGGATTTGTGATTGAGTTTCCAACCCGTCAGATCGGATTTGCGCGACATGATCAACCTGTCGATGGCGGCTATGACTGCCAGATGTAGGGTGGATTTTAGTTTGCAATTTTACAATCAAGACAACTCAATAGGATAAAATATGCGCATTGCTGCTGCTACAATATTGCTTAGCTTCGCTTCAACCACCGTGATGGCTGGTCCATTTGAAGGTACGTGGGACGCCTCCAAGGAAACGTGTTCCTTAGAGCTAAGCGACTTTCGCCTCACAATTTCTGGCAATCAGGCCAATTATTGGGAGTCCACCTGTGAAATGGTTCAGGCAACGCAGTTGAGAGATATGGGTAGCTCGATCCTTTATGATCTCCAATGCAATGGCGAAGGCGAAACATATAGTGGTGGTCGTGTACTTTACTCGATTACAGCGGCTGGCCAACTGTTGGCATACAGCGGTGGCTTTATAGCGCTGCGTGAACGCTGCAAATAAAGCTGCCGCAAGGTTCTATTACTCAAGGCCTCGACTTAACGATCTGCGCTGAGACGCTAAGACAGTTGGTTCGATTTTAAAAGTTGGGGGATGGTGGGCAGTACCTACAGGTGGGCCGTGAGAACTTCGCAAGTGCTTAAATTTTCAGTAGTACAAACAATCCATTATCCTATCTGACTAAACAACTAGTCACGTAATAACACTTGGCAGACCAGCAGGCTCGCGCTAGCCTCTCTTCAGGTGGGACGTTGCATTCTGGCAATCAGTTCCGCAAACTTGGGAGAGAAAAATGAACAAATTCGTATTGGGTGCTGTTGCATCCACAGTCTCGTTTACATTCGCGCTAGAAGCGGCTGCGACCGAATGGAACGTATCTGTCTGGGGCAAACGCCGCGCATTTACAGAGCACGTTGAGAAGTTGGCTGAGTTGGTTTCGGAGAAGACCAATGGCGAGTTCACAATGAACGTGAGCTATGGCGGTCTGTCCAAGAACCGTGAAAACCTTGATGGAATCAGCATTGGTGCATTCGAGATGGCACAGTTCTGTGCTGGTTATCACCGCGACAAAAACCGCGTTGTAACTGTTTTGGAACTACCATTCTTGGGCGTTGAAAATCTTGCGCAAGAAGTTGCAGTATCTTCAGCAGTTTACGCACACCCAGCCGCGACTGAAGAAATGGCGCAATGGAACGCTAAGTTGCTGATGACATCACCAATGCCACAGTACAACCTGGTTGGTACTGGCGAGCCACGTCAGACTTTGGCTGATTTCGAAGGTATGCGCGTTCGTGCAACCGGTGGTATCGGCAAAGCATTCTCAGCGGTTGGTGGTGTTCCAACATCTGTAACAGCGACTGAAGCATACCAAGCTATGGAAGGTGGATTGGTCGATACGGTTGCGTTTGCACAGCACGCGCACTTGTCATTTGGCACAATCAACCAAGCGTCTTGGTGGACAGCCAACTTGAACCCTGGCACCGTGAACTGCCCAGTTGTTGTGAACATCGATGCTTATGACGACCTGTCTGACGCAGAACGTGAAGCACTCGATAGCTCAATCCCAGAAGCGTTGGATCACTACTTGGCCAACTACGGCGAATTGTTGGGCCGTTGGGATGCAGTGTTGGTAGAAAAAGGCGTTCAAAAGGTTGAAATCAGCGATGATGTTATCGCCGAGTTCCGCGCCAAGGCAGCTGATCCGATCCGTGACGAATGGATTGCAGACATGGAAGCGCAAGGCCTACCAGGCCAAGAGCTATATGACCTTGTTGTGAAGACATTGGCTGAAGCCAAAGCCGCAAACTAAGCGTCAATTCCTATCAATGGGCCGTCTCGCACATTTGGGGCGGCCTAGCTATTTAAAATATACTCGGGGGGAGTAGACCAATGGCAGGATCAGCTGCGGTACTGGAGGATTCCAGTCTGCTAAGTAGATTGGATCGAGCATTGTTGCCGCTGGAGCGTTTTTGCGCTTTGATCAGCGGTCTTGCGATTTTTTCACTAATGTTCTTGGCCGCGTACTCCGTCACGACCCGCAAATTCTTTGGCGCGCCTATGATGGGTTACGTTGACCTGATCGAGAGCGCGATGCCAATTATCGCTATCATGGGCGTTGCTTATGTCCAGCGTGATGGCACGCACATCCGCATGGATATGTTGGTTTCCAAGCTAAGTGGTCGCACACTTTGGTTGTTCGAGCTGATCTCTGTTCTAATGATCCTGATCCTCATGGTAGCTTTGACTTGGGGCTCTTGGGATCATTTTATGCGCTCTTTTGACTGCGCACGCCCGTTGTGTAGTAAAGACAGCACCACCGATATTTACCTTCCGCTATGGCCATCCAAACTGGTCGTTCCGTTTGCATTTGGCGTTCTGTCGCTGCGATTGATTTTGCAGGCTTGGGGCTATGGGCGGGCATTTGTATTCGGCCTTGAAAATCCTGCTGGTGTTCCTTTGACCTTGTCGGTGGCTGAACAGGCTGCAATCGAAGCGCACGCACTTGAGGGAGCGGACTGATGGATAGCATTTCAATTGGATTGTGGGTCAGTGGCGGTATGCTGGTCATGGTGTTGCTGGGCATGCGCGTGGCCTTTGCTGCAGGTATGGCGGGATTTGTAGGCCTCGTTTGGCTGAGATGGAATGGGTATGATTATGACCCTGAGAAGTTTGGCAAAGCGCTGCAAGTCAGTGTGCGTATTGCAGGCCTAACGCCACAATCAAAGGTCAGCGCGAATGTTCTGTCCCTAATCCCCGTGTTCATCCTGATCGGATACTTGGCCTATTACGCCAAACTAACAACCGCACTGTTCGAGGCCTGCAAACGCTGGTTCGCATGGGTGCCGGGTGGCTTGGCCGTTTCAACCGTGTTCGCCACCGCTGGCTTTGCCGCAGTGTCTGGTGCCTCGGTTGCCACGGCTGCCGTGTTCGCCCGTATCGCCATCCCAGAGATGTTGAAAATCGGCTATAACAAACAATTCGCAGCCGGTGTTGTGGCGGCGGGGGGCACGCTGGCCTCGCTTATCCCACCCTCAGCGATCCTAGTGATCTATGCGATTATCGTTGAGCAAGACGTGGGCAAACTGCTGCTTGCAGGCTTTATCCCCGGTGCGTTTTCGGCGGTGGTCTATGCGATCTTGATTATCGGGATTGCGATGACTTTCAAAAACGTCGGGCCACCCGTGCGCGGCTTTACATGGAAACAACGCTTTGAATCCCTGCCGCCGGCTTTGCCGATTGTCTTGGTTGTCGTGATCATCATCTTCTTTGTCTACAACCCCTTTGGCGATGCTTGGGGAACACCGACCGAGGGGGGCGCGATTGGCGCCTTTATCGTCTTCGCCATGGCGATGTATCGCGGTATGCGCTGGGGCCAATTGAAAGAAGCCCTGCTTGAAACGGCCAAGCTGACAGTGATGATCTTTACCATCATCTGGGGCGTTTTGATCTATGTGCGCTTCCTTGGCTTTGCCAAACTTCCAGACGCATTCTCGGATTGGATCGTCTCGCTGGATATGGCACCGCTCACGATCCTAATTTGCATCCTGTTGGCCTATGCGGTTTTGGGCATGTTCATGGACGCGATTGGAATGTTGTTGCTGACCTTGCCTGTGGTTTACCCCGCAGTCATGGCGCTGAATGGCGGCGAATACGTGACTGCTGCTGACAGCGCCTTTGGTATGTCAGGCCCAATGTGTGCCATCTGGTTCGGGATATTGGTGGTCAAAATGGCAGAATTTTGTTTGATCACCCCGCCCATCGGCCTCAACTGTTTTGTTGTGGCTGGTGTGCGCGATGACCTGACCGTTCAGGATGTGTTCAAAGGTGTGATGCCCTTCTTCTTGGCTGATGCTGTGACGATAGCGCTATTGGTTTCATTCCCAGGTATCGTGCTGTGGTTGCCTTCGCTGGTTGGCAACTAAAGCGCCAGATAGCCAATCCCGAAAAAGCAGATCGCAATGCCAAACCATTGGCCTGCGGTCATGCGCTCTTTCAAGAACAACCATGCTAGAATGATTGTGATTACTCAAAAAGTTGAGGCTGCAACGGCAGCGAATTCTGGACGGGGTAGGTTGCCAGCTGCGATGACGATCCCTAGTGCGGCGGCATCCAGAAGGCTCATAAGCGCCAAGATAGGCCATGCGCTTCGATCAGGTAAATTGGCACCTGCCGAAAGAGCCAACAAGGCAACAGCACCGGTGGCCGCTGTCAACCGCGTCACAAGAATTACAGGCAGTTCACTGCCTGCTTGGGTCGCGAGGTGCCCAACAGAGAATGCCATCGCAAATCCCCCTGCACCAACCAAGGACCAGCCAATGGCAGCCTTTTGCGAACCTTCGCTTTCGTAATGGTCGGACAACATGCTGACAATCGCGACACCAGTTATCACGCCGCCAACGGCTAGCCACTGATCCCAAAACACAGGCTGTCCCATCAGAGCGGCCCAACCGATCGACAGGATTGGGTATGAGCCAACAATCGGGGCAACCAAACGCACGGGGCCAATTCCGAAAGCCTTATAAAGGCCGATGCAGCCTAAAAGGTAAATTGCGCCGCTTAGGACACTGAACCCAAAGCTAGTGGCCGTCATCGCCGCCCAATCCCCAAAGGCATCCGAAATTGGGAGCAAGACTAGCTATCCAGCCACCATAACTGTCGCAATCGCAGGGAGAATACCGCCACGTTGAGACACAAAGCGGATGCAAATATCGTGCACGCCCCAAGCACAGGCCGCAATCATTCCTAGGGTTAGTGAAATCATCGTCATATCCCTTTGGAATGTTGTTATTAACTTTGGTCCGGAGGCGTTCACGAGGGGTAGTTGAAGACAAATACGTTATCTACGAATTTCAATTCAAAGCTATATCTATCCAACTCGAAGGATCGTTCGCTTGGTTTCCATTTGTCTAGAACCAATTTTCTGATAGTTGCACTTTTGAACCAATGCAGGCGGGTCGCGACCTAAGTGCGGCGGATAAAATACTTTGCTTCTGGCACCGGAAAAGCTGATGAAAACAAATAAATCAAGCGTCTCGCGCTCTGCTCGTCTCTCGGTTGCGCCTATGATGGATTGGACGGATCGGCACTGCCGTTATCTGCATCGTCAATTAAGTGGGCAAGCGTTGCTGTATACTGAGATGGTCACATCCCCCGCACTTGTACGTGGTGGAGCAATGCATTTGTTAGACCATGATGTGGCTGAACACCCTGTCGCGTTGCAACTTGGCGGTTCTGATCCGGTTGAATTGGCAAAGGCTGCGCGCATGGGGGCAGATGTTGGGTATGACGAGATTAACCTGAATGTTGGTTGCCCGTCTGACCGTGTTCAATCGGGGACGTTTGGTGCTGTGTTAATGAAACACCCGGCATTGGTTGCCGAATGCGTGGCGGCTATGCGCGCTGAAGTAGACGTTGAGGTGACTGTTAAGTGCCGCATTGGTGTTGACGATCAAGACCCTGAAGAGGTCCTTCCTGAGTTTCTAGCGCGGATCGTTGGGGCAGGGTGCGAACGTGTCACAATTCATGCGCGCAAGGCTTGGCTTAAAGGCCTTAGCCCGAAGGAAAACCGTGAAGTGCCACCTTTGGATTATGAATTGGTTCACAAGATGAAAGGGTATTTCCCCAACTTGCATATTTCTGTGAATGGTGGTGTGACATCGCTCGAACAGGCATGTGATTTCTTAGAAAATGGATTAGACGGCGTCATGGTTGGCCGTGCTGCCTATCATCAGGCAAGCGACATCTTAAGTGCCGCGGATCCCGTCATTTTTGGCGTTGGCGAGGTAACGACCGCAGAACAAGCCGTACACAAAATGCTACCCTATATCGAAACACATCTGATGGCAGGTGGCCGTCTAAACCAAGTGACCCGTCATATGTTGGGTTTGTTTGCGGGTCGCCCTGGGGCACGTGGGTGGCGACGTATGCTGTCCGATGATGGCAATAAACCGGGTGCAGGAGCCGAACTGGTTCTGGCGGCGCTCGCGCAAATGGCGCAGACTGCTCAAGAAGTTGAAGCCGCACAAGCGGGCTAATTCAAAGGAAATATCATGCCAGAGACGATGTTGTTGATCCAAATGCTTGTTGTTCTTTTGGTCATTGGTGCCTTTGCTGGCGTCCTTGCGGGGCTCTTAGGGGTCGGCGGTGGTATCGTTCTTGTGCCTGCATTCTTCTATGCATTTCAGACGCTTGGTTATGATGGTCCGCAATTGATGCAGATGTGTCTGGCAACCTCATTGGCGACGATAATCGTAACATCCGTGCGATCAGTTCACAGCCACCATAAAAAGGGTGCTGTTGATTGGGATATTTTGCGCGGCTGGGCTCCGGGCATTGCTTTGGGCGCTGTTGTCGGCATGTTGGTTGTTTCGCAACTGCGTTCCACTACTCTGCAGGCGATCTTTGGCGTTCTGGCGCTGATCGTCGGTGTTTACATGAGCTTTGGACGTGTAGAGTGGCGTCTGGGACAAGCGATGCCAAAAGGGCCGCTGCGGATCGTTTTATCGCCATTGGTTGGGTTTATGTCTGTATTGATGGGCATAGGTGGGGGCAGCTTTGGCGTGCCTTTGATGAGCCTGTTTAACACGGCTATTCACCGCGCAGTCGCTACGGCTGCAGGGTTCGGCGTGGTTATTGCCGTGCCTGCAGTGATTGGCTTTCTTTT
>Ga0233426_10001341_pt1 | contig 23018 bp, 18 predicted proteins | sample SI_118_April2016_6_FD_179875 | JGI IMG/M metagenome (GOLD analysis project Ga0233426, IMG submission 179875) | Seawater microbial communities from Saanich Inlet, British Columbia, Canada - SI_118_April2016_10_MG | ecosystem: Environmental > Aquatic > Marine > Inlet | place: Canada: British...
ATGACGATCTCTCATTGTATTTTTAGTGTGTTTAAAACAAATTTATACTAGTGAATCCTGAATATTCAGTTGAATTTTGCGTCTTCCTCGGAATTCGTTAAAACCCAAATTAACTGCCAATTTAGATGGTGGATTCTCTGAAAAGGAGTCCGCACGATTCCAGCCTATAATTTCAACATTTCCGTTTAGCTGCCATTTAACATGTTTCTCCTTAAGCAACGTAAATGGAAATTCTGGAGTTTCTACTGAAAATAGCGGTTCCTGATTTCCTTCACCAAAAGGCTGGAGGCGCTCCAACTGATCAACAAACAAGTTCGTTAATTTTGGAGACTCTAGGTATCCGTCGAGTTGAAGTTTAGGTTCAATTGATTCAGGAATATTTTTCTTGCAAAAAGCAAAAAATCGATCCCGGAACGCATCTAAATTTTCCAGATGTAATCTACATCCGGCAGCAGCAGCGTGGCCACCGAAACGTTCCAGCAAATCCGCACATCCCGAAAGTGCGTCCTTCAAATGAAGTTCGGGTATAGAACGCCCAGAACCTTTCAACTTTTCTTCACGCTCACTGAGTATCAGCACAGGCTTGTAAAAACGTTCCACCAAACGGGTTGCGACAATACCGTTTATACCCTCGTGGAAATCCGGAGACGCTAAAATCAATGCAGGTTGATTTTTTTGTGTCTCCGCAAGAGCAAGAGCTGTTTCCAGCATCTCTCCTTCTTTTTCTCGTCTTTGAATATTTGTAGCTTCCAGTTTTTTAGCTATTTTTTCAGCTTCTTGCTGGTCATTTGAAAGTAAAAAATTGACAGCCACATCGGCATCTTCCAGACGACCTGCCGCATTCAGTAAAGGCGCAAATTGAAAACCTAATGTCCGCGAAGTAATCGTTTTAACATTTTTTAATTTCTGCAGGACCTGAATTGCAAGCCTCGGTTTTTCATTCATCACCAGTAATCCGTGATGCGACAATATTCGGTTTTCATCCACAAGTGGCATCACATCCGCCACCGTGCCTAATGCTGCTAAATCAAGAATGCCTCGCAAATTTGGTTCTGGTCTTTCGGCAGTCCACCATCCGGAGTCACGCAGCGATTTCCGCAATGACATGATCAACTTGAGAGCCACACCGCATCCGGAGATTTTCTTGAAAGGATACTTACATTCAGGATGATTTGGATTAACCACGATGCCGGAAGGCAGCAAAGCCGGATCCGCTAGATGATGGTCTGTGATTATTGTGTTTATACCTACGTCATTCAGTCTCTGAACTTCACGGACAGCGGTTATCCCATTGTCCACAGTAATGACCAGATTCGGTTTCATTTCCAGCAAAATATCTGTACTTGCTTCCGTCAAACCATAACCGTGTTTTATCCGGTTCGGAATAAAGAAATCTAAATCCAGCTTCCCACATTTGCTTAAAAACTCCTGCATCAAAGCAGTTGCCGTGATTCCGTCTACGTCATAGTCTCCTAAAATTACAATGCGCCGATTTTTAGAAATAGTATCCTGCAATAGATCCACTGCTTCCCGCATATGGCGAAGTTCATAAGGATCGCGGAGATTATTGAGGCTGGGCAATAAAAAAGATTTAATTTCTTCACGTGTTTTGTATCCTCTACGCAAAAGAATTTCTGCCACATACGGATTCGTATTCCACTCCCGGCACAATTGTTTTACTTGTTCGGGATCAGCTTTAGATGAGTCATACCATTGTTTTTGGGGCAACATCAATTTTCCTGCTCCCGTTTCTTTTTTTGGAACCTGCGAATTGACTTTGGAGGTTGAGGTTCTGGCATTTTCCATACTATTTTTTCAGGAAGAACTTTTTCTTGTTCCAGGAATTTGAACATCTTTAAGCAAATCCAGGCATCGGTAGCGGCATAAAGACATTGACTTGAGTTAAGATCCGGACGCTCCCAATTAGTTAATTGTTCTTTTTTAGAAATCCGAACACCAAAGAAAATAGCCGCCAGATTCCGTAAGCCACAAGTCACAATCCCTAGGTCACTCCCGATGTTCGACAATTCGACAAAACCTCCCGCATCAAATTTACTAAATTTTCTTAGAGCCCGGATATCATCCAAAATCGCAACTCCAACTTTTTTAATATCCGGATCTGCCAGCAAAGAGACCAATTCCTCCGGAAGCCCCAAATAGTTTAAACGGAACAAAAATGCTTCTTCACGTGTTGATAACTGCAAAAGTGAAACTGAATACTGATCGCCTTTCTTGAAGGTCGGTCGTGTTTCAGTATCAAAACCCAAAACAGGTTCCTGCCGCAAAATTTTTATTGCTTCACTTACATCTTTACTTTCCGTGATTAAATGGATTTTACCTTCAAACGATAGAATTGGTAGAGTATTGATGTGTTCTTTGCTCAGCCTTTCAGGGAAACGCTGATCTATTTCGGAATTGATAATTTCTCCAGAATTTAAATTTGATTGATTGAAAGATTCTGTTTCAGTAGAGTCGGAATTAGTTTGCAAATCTTGTCTATGCATTGCGACAATTATGAGTCATGGGTTTTCAGTAGTGAACGTTTCCGGTTCGGCATTTAATTCTCCGGACTCAGAATGTTTGATAAAGTTTTGATACTCTGCCAGTGCCAGTTCAATAGTTTCCCAGGAGAAACCACGCTGGTAAAGTTTTTGGTTTAAAACTGCAGGTGTTTGTTCTTTTCCTTTTTTATGCAAACGTTCCAGGCACTTTAGCGCTTTTTTCAGCCACAACTCCTGATTGCCGAGTTTTTTCAGAATTTCATCTGACATCTCTCGGGAGATACCACGATTTTGAAGATCCTGTAAAATTCTGTATGGACCATGTGGATTATTCGCTAGTTTTGATTCCACAAAACGATTGGTAAAGCGCTCGTCACTTTGAAAATCGCGCTCTTGCATTTCCAGCAAACAACGCTCCACCAAGGCAGAAATATCAAATGCTCTTGATTTGTAAAAACGTTGTTGCAGCTTTCTACGTAGTTCAAAAGCGGAATGCTCACGTGTTGCGAGAAAGCTCAGTGTTTTGTTGCGTATCTTCGTGTAGCAGGCTTCTTTCTCCAATAATTCTTGCTGCTCGTCAGTAAGCGCTGTGTCTTTTGGTTGCCCTATACCGGTCCATATTTCAGCAGCCAATTTGAGCTCACGCTTATCACTCAAATTAAGTGTCACCGTGCCGTCATAAGAAAAATGAACAGCTTCTACAAACACTAATTTTTTATTTTCAACTAACTCCAATATCCCCTGTCTCCATGCGATTCCGCCCACGAAACCACCGGGACGACACTCCCGAAGTTTTTGCGCAACTGGTAAAAATCAATCCGTACATGGCTCGTGTTTACGATTATCCGGAACTTCTAATTCCGCATCCTACACCTGATAATTTTCAGCAACTATGGTCCAGTAAAATAAAAGCCGTCAGTGATACTCATTCCGGAAAAGTGCATTTAGAAATTGGCTGCGGCTCCGGACGTTACCTTATCGAATGGGCTCAGGAGAATCCGCAAGACGCTTTCATCGGCCTTGAATTGCGATATAAAAGGCTGGTTCTGGCTGCTAAAAAAATTGAACAGCAAAATATCAGCAACATACTTTTGATGCGGGAACGTGGTGAATTTATTGATGAATATCTGTCTCACAACAGCATAGATTGTTTGCACATAAATTTCCCTGACCCCTGGTCCAAAAAATCCCGCCGTAAACACCGTATTCTCAGTGCAGACTTTCTCACCAAAATGTATCCATACTTTCGTTCCGGGGGCGAATTGCGATTTAAGACGGATCATCTCGAATACTTTGAAACCATAACAGATATTATACAAAATCTTGAGACCTATAAGATTTTTGAATACAGCAAAGATTTACATCGAAGTGAATACAACGCAAAGAACATTCTGACGGAGTTTGAGATGTTATTCAAGTCGAAGGGCAACCCTCCAATTGGATACCTGTCTGCGAAGGCTTCGAACAAATAAACTACTTTGACTCAGCTATGCGATTTCGGTAGTAAAAGTAAATTCTAAGTAGTTCCATTGGTGTCCGAATCATGCTACCGCAGGAGACTTTTGATCCATCTTTGTCGTGCCACTGCCTCAATGGGACTTCATAAATTGAGCTAACTGTTTTCTGGCGACCCATTAGTTCAATGCTTCGAGCAAACAATTCTACATCAAAAAACCAGCGTGACAAAAACGGTTTGGCAAATATCAATTCCGCATGTTCTGTTCTAAATAATTTTGCACCGCACTGTGTATCATAAACAGGTATTTTCAGAATATTACTCGCAATAGTTGCGAAGACTCGTCCAAAGTAGTGACGAAAAACTGATCTATGAATAGAGGCCCCTAGCCTCAATATCCGAGAACCGCAAACAGCTACCAATTCTATGTTACTCCTAAACTTGTCTATAAATTCAGGAATCGTCGAGAGTGGAGTTGCTAAATCTGCATCCCAATACCCTACCAACTTAAAATCATAAGTTTGAAACAAAGTTAAGATTCCCTCTCTCACTGCCTCGGCTTTTCCCCGGTTTTGGTGAAGTTTAATAACTTTAATGCGCTCAGGATTATTATTCACAAAATCAATTAACATTTTTTGTGTTCCATCAGTACTTCCATCATCTACAAAGCAAAAAAATACTGATTCATTTGTATTGATGAATCCCAAAATTTCAGAAAGGTTAAGTCTTTCTACTTCATTGAAGCAGGGAACAACTATTCCTGTACAGAGCTTGGAATGCTGGTTTGTCATCATTGACTCTTTCTTGAGGGAGAATCATAGTCAAATACGATCAACCCTTTTTGTTGTTTAACATTTTTTAGACGAAGATCTAAATATGGGAAGGTATTCACTTTTAAAGGAGGAATAGGATGATTCTTGAATAGATTTGTAAACCAGGTCAAATCCCAGTTATTGAGAAGAAAACGCTGTATATCAACACGAACTAGCTCCGGCTCTAATTTCAAATGTACATCTGTATCTATTTCAAGTGAGGTATTCTCTACTTGACCATACACATGAATATTGGTCAAGGATTGATCTGTGCTGAATTGAATCTTTTTGACCTGTTTAAACCGTTCTAAAATGGATTTTTCCATAGTTTCTCCATTTATTAACAATTGCATTGAAATCCCTTCTTGCTCTTGAAAAACCGGCCAATTATAAAATTGTGAAAGAGTAACACTTGGTTTTGGAGATTTAATTAAGACCTCCATTCTGCTGACTACTAAACCTTTAAAAGGAACTTGCTCAGCTATTAACTTAACTTCAAATAGGTGTGCTGACTCATTCCACTGGCTCGTAATTGTTATGTTTTTAGCTTCGGGCCACTTTCGGATAAGAATTTCATACCACCAAGTTTCCCATTCTTTCCCCCATTTCTCAGGTAATTTTTGTGATCCGGAAAGAAGTTCCAGGGAAACCGGAACTATTTTATAAAAACGAAAGTTGTCCCCTGGACTATGGAATATTTTTTCGAGTTTATATTCTGGGAACAATATTTTACGTATTGGAGCAATATCGTCATAATGGAAACTGGCAAACAGAGTATAAAAATTGCTATAAGGTTCTTGAAAGAGCACATTTTTTATGTTGAGGAATCGTCCATCCTCAAAGTATTCTTCCCTGCGATAATCCCCCTTATAGATGTAATAGCGCAATAACCAACCAAGAGTACGTTCAAAAAGAACACTTTCTCCTTCTTTCAATAGGTGGGTTTTTAGCTCTTTTGTCACTTCCTGCGCACCTTGATATGCGACATTACTAAAACTGTTCCCAATTTGATGAACACGAACTACAGAAGGAGGAAATACAAACAGTAGAATTGTACAACTCAATACCCAAGTTTTAATTTTATCTGGAATAACAAAGTCCCCGCCATATAGTTTAGTATTCCCAAATTGCGCGAGTGTAATACTTGCTGTTAAAATAAGAAGAGGGAACACCGGAAAAACGTAATGAAAACCCGTGTATTTTCGAGCTACAAAAACCAATAGATAGAAAAAAAACAGAATGAATAAATTGGCTGTAAAAAGCAACTTGTCGGTCAGTAAAATGGTTCCTTTTAATCGCTTTTGTAGTAACATTCTTACTATAAGAAATGCCATTGACAAAAGTAAAATTCCAACCAACCAATGCCAACTCAGACCGACTACTTGACCTAGGTCACCCTTCATTTTTGCTATCCGCTCAAGTGATGTCCCAAGAAATTGAGTATCTTGTTGATCCGAAACAAAACCCGTTATGTATTTGAAAGGCACCATTCTTTCACTGGTTAAAAATATTCCCCAATAAAGAATTGGAAGAAAAAATATAAAAATTCCTGGCATCATTTTAACAGCCGATTTTGCTGCGGAGAGAAAAGCATCTTTTCCTGAATGATGATGAAACTCCAGTATTAACAACCAAATGAGATAGAGCGGACCGAAGGACAGAACAGTTTGCTTCAGCCCGAAAGATATTCCAATTAAAAACCCCGTCCAGTAATAGCGTCTGTGCAGCAAAGTCCAAAACGAAAATAATACAAAAGCCATGAACAATGAATCAATGAAGCCCACCGCAGAAAGTAACACACTTCCTGGAGACATCGCATAAAGAAGAGCCGCGAGAATACCTGCAACAGAATTGTAAAGATCCTTCCCCAAAAAATAGAGTATCCCAATGCCAAGCATTCCTCCTACAAAACTTGGTAGGAGAGCAACAGATTCAAAAATACCAAACAAGTAAAACAAAACTGCCTGTATATAGAAAAACAAAGGCGGCTTATCGCTCATCTGGTTAACTTGAAGCAGGTAGTCGCCTTCTGCAATGGAGCGCCCCAATGATGCGTAATAAGCTGCATCATAAAACAGCGGCTCCATATTGTAAATCGACAAGCGGAACACAGCTCCAAGCAACATTATGCAGGAAAGCCACAAGACTGTACTTTTTTTGACCATTTGAATTGTCAGTTAATAGTTATTCCTAAGTGAAATAATTAAATTATATAGGAATGAAAAATTACTCAAAACAGAAACTATTGTTTTTATAACCAACTTCTTTGCTTTTTATAGATATTTTTTCCCCATCCGAGCGTTCTCCGTTCAACTGACATTGCTGAATAATAGAGTCGGCTCAAACCTGCTAATTATTATTTGAGGCTATCCCATAAAAAATCTGGCTTCAAGTCTATTGTAGGAGATTCCAGGAAACAGCATTCTATAGAGTAAGAGACGACTTGGAGAATGTCACTTTATATGTTAGTATAAACTTCAATAAATGAGCTTTTTTTTCGAAACTAACAGTCCAGAAACTTTACTTTTGCTGTAGTCTATTTCTGGAAGATCAGTCTGTTCTGCACTTTCTGCTTAATTAAAATTAATATGGCTTCTCGTGTGATGGTATTGGGTGTGGGGGCTTTTGCGCATGCAGTACAAACTATCCTTCGGGAAGATGGCGCAGAAACCGCTTGTTACCTGACAAGACCCTACAGTCACTTCGGTCCCAAATTAGTCGGTCAAACCTGGAGTAATGAAGATCATCCGTCTCCTTTACCACTGATTGAAAAATTTAAACCTGATCTGATAATTCCACAAGCAGTCGCCTGGGCAGAACAACCTTGGGCCGCAGATTTGGTCAAGCAGGGTTGGCCGATATTTAGTCCTGTCGGAGATGCAATGCGGATAGAAATTTCAAGACAGGAGTCTTCGGTATTATGCAGACAATACGGTATTCCAGTACCGGCCTTCCACCATGTACAGAACCGTATTGAAGCTCGGAGGTTGATGCAGGAAGATCCGCGGCCTTATGTTTTGAAAAATCCCATTTGCTCTCCCTTCAGTCCAATCCACGCCATTATCTGTGAAAGCCCGGAAGATACGCTGGGTTGGATTGAGCGCGTGGATTATGCAGAAGGTCTATTTTTGCAGGAGTATCTTGGAAAAGAGGAGGCCGGACATTTTGTTTTTATCAGCGGCGGAGAGATACGTAGTTTGGTTACAAACCAGGAATACAAACGTGCTTTTACCGGAGATATGGGGCCACTGGCAGGTGCACCTTTGGCCGGAATTGTAGAACAGGATCCGGATGATAAATTTGGTTTAGCTCGAGAATTAATCCATCCTCTAAAACCCTGGTTTGAAAAAACAGGCTATACCGGACCGCTCCAGGTAACTGCAATACGCAAAGAAGGAACCTGGCATGCCATTGAATACAACATTCGTTTAGGTGTGACTACAACCGCGCTTCTGTTGAAGATGCTAAAAAATCCAGTTGATGTTTTGCTGAAAGTCGTCAGGGATCAAGTCCCTGTACTGGATTGGCATCCGGAAAAAAAGTTTGGCTGCACTCTTACATTAGCAGGATACGGCTATCCTTACGTTGTCCCTTCTGTACCAAAATTACCGGTTGAAGTTTCAGCACCTCTTGAGTGTGACTTGTGGTGGAATGAAGTAGATGAAGAGGACGGTCAACTGTATATGGCAAATCATCAAAATTACGAAATGGGTCACAGAATTGCTGACGTGAATGCCTGTGCTTCTGAGATAGATTCTGCAGTTAAACTAATAGAAAAAGAAATTCTCAAACTCCGCTGTTTAGGAAGTTATTATCGACTGGACCTCAAAGAATTAACTGAAAAATATTCCTCACTCTTGACCTCCTAAAAAGCTGCTTTAAAATAAAATTTGATGACCTACACACTTCCAGAAACTGACGAAAAAGCTCACTACGTTGAACAAAAGTTTGATGAAATTGCTCAAAAATACGATCGATTCAACGATCTTATCACTTTTGGAATGCACCGCTACTGGAAAAGGTTCGTCGTACGACAAACAGGACTGCAACCGGAAGAACACTGCCTGGATTTGTGTTGTGGAACCGGCGATATCGCTCGAGAAGTATTACGTCAATATCCTACATCCAAAGTAACAGGTCTTGATTTTTCACAAAAAATGCTCAACATTGCCAAATCTAAAAGCAGCAATAATTCAGGAGTTCAATATCTGTTGGGTAATGCAATGGAAATCCCTTTTTCGGATACAAATTTTGATGCAGTCACGATTGGGTACGGTTTACGAAACGTTCCAAACCTAAACGGATGCCTACAAGAAATCTTGCGTGTGTTGAAACCAGGCGGAATTTTGGTCAGCCTGGATGTAGGAAAAGTTCGTTTACCAGTTATTAAGGAACTAAATAACTTTTATTTTTTTCGTATCGTTCCTTTGATCGGAAATTTGTTGATTCCCGGACAGGATATGTTTCAATATTTGCCAAATTCTTCACTTGAATATCCTAACCAGGAATCACTTAAACGCTTAATGTTTGAAGCAGGATTCCAGCAGGTTGAAATACACGATTTCGTTTTTGGGGCTTCCACTGTACATGTTGCCTGCAAACCAACCATCAACTGATTATAATCTAAAAGTGAACCCAGAAAAATTTCAATCGCTTGAGGATGCCCGCTGTTTCCTACTAAAACAAGTCAAAGAATGGGATAATACCCAAAATAAAACAACCCCTGAAAACTCTGGAGTTGTACGTCTGGAAGCTTCTTTAGAGTCGGCTCATCCTCTGGAATGGCTAACCTTACAGGATTGTTCACAGAAGATTTATTGGGAAAACCGTTCGCAAAAAGAACAATTTGCTGGTATTGGTACAGCCCTTGAGATTGCAGACGGGAAGGATGGTTACGAAAATATATTGCAAGTTATCAGTAAAATTTTACAGGATTCTCCTGAAACAGTCCGTTTTTACGGAGGAATGCGTTTTGACTCCAAAGCTTCAATTTCCCCAGAGTGGGAAACTTGGGGAACCGCACGTTTTACTATACCACTGGTTGAATTAAGCATTATCGAGGAAAATGTAACCTTGGCCTGTAATTTCCTTCCAGACGATAAAAAGAATTCCAAGCTTCAGCCGTTGCAAAATTTGCTGGAGTCTCTGCGAACGGAAGATGTCATCATTCCAGATAATCCGCTGATTGGACTGGAGAGGCACGATCTTCCAGAATATCGACAATGGTGTCGCCTGGTTGAGCAAGGACTTGAAAACATTTCCAGCGGCAAAATAGACAAAGTGGTTTTGGCACGAGCTGCTGTTTTTAGTTTGGCCCGTGACTATGACCCCACCGAACTACTGCTCCAATTGGGACGTCACGCACCACAAGCTTTTCATTTTTGTTTTCAGCTTGCTCCCAATAAAGCCTTTTTAGGGATCACTCCAGAACTGCTTTACCGAAGATCGGGAACACAAATTGGGAGTGAAGCAATTGCCGGAACACGTCCCCGCGGACAAACACTTGAAGATGATCAACGTTTGGCAGACGAACTACGTAACAGTGAAAAAGAACAGCGTGAACATTTAATGGTTTTAGATCGAATGGAACGTGTACTGAAGCAATTTTGCCGGCAAACAAAACGCTTGTCTTACTTGGAACGCCTGCCACTGCGGCATGTTCAACACCTGCTTAGCAGGATGCAGGGGATCTTGCGTCCGAATGTAAATGATTCCGATTTGCTTCCGTCTTTCCATCCGACACCGGCAGTTTCAGGAACACCTGATCCGGAAGCTCGTGAGATTATCCGTGAGTTGGAGCCATTTGACCGAGGTTGGTATGCGGGCCCTGTTGGCTGGATAAACCGTAATCAGGCTGAATTTGCCGTTGCAATTAGATCTGGACTGTTATGCGGACGCACTTTAAGAGTCTATACAGGAGCTGGAATCGTTGCAGGTTCAGTACCTGAAGAAGAGTGGAGGGAGATAGAAGTAAAACTCCAAAGCTGGAAATCTTTACTGGGACGATCGTGAACTGGAATGAATGTTGGGGAGAATGGATTATTGAGGAATTAGTACGGCATGGTACGTTGTGTTTTTGTATCTCGCCCGGATCACGTTCCACTCCTTTGACTGCGGCGGTTGCCCGTAATGACCTGGCAAAATCTGTTGTATTTTACGATGAACGTGCAGCCGCATATTTTGCACTCGGTCATGCCAGAGCAACCGGGAAACCGGCAGTCTTGATTTGCACATCCGGAACTGCCGGCGCAAATTATTTGCCTGCAGTTATAGAATCTTCAATTGAGCAAATTCCTCTGCTGGTACTGACTGCTGACCGACCGCCAGAACTTCGAGATACCGGAGCCAATCAGGCTATTAACCAGACTCACATTTTTGGAACACACGTCCGCTGGTTTTTTGATCCAGGATGTCCCGGACCGGAGTTCACTTCCGCAGCCTTGCTTTCCACAATTAACCATGCGCTATTAAAAACACAGCGTCCCTTGTCAGGACCAGTACACCTGAATTTACCTTTCCGGGAACCTTTCTTTGAAAAAAATGAGACTGGAAAAAGCATAGATTTACTACAGCCGCCGAAAACAAACTGTTACGTTCACTTTGCGGTTTCAAAAAAAATTCTGCCAAAAAAAGAAATATTGGGATTGATTGAAAGCCGTCCTGAATCCGGAATTTTGAGCATCGGACGTGTTCCTTCAAACTCACTTGAGCCCCTCAGAATACTTGCAGAAGAATTGGGTTGGCCGGTATTTGCAGATGTCACTTCCGGACTACGTCTGGGTAATAATTGCCCAAACAGGATTACTTACTATGATCAACTGCTGCATGATGATCTTATCAGTTCAAACTGGGACATTGAAGCAGTTTGGCACATTGGGTTCCCACCTACATCTAAGCGCTGGCTTACCCGCTGGGAACAGAGCCCTCCCCCTCAAATGGCCTGGATCGCAGACCATTCTGAACGTCACGATCAGTCTCACAATTTTCGATGGATAATAGAGGCTGATATTAAAGAATTTTGTGAGCATCTAGTGCATGAATTGCGACTGGAGAAAAGGTCAGCCGTTAACTATTCAAAAACGCAAAAATGGCTTCAGGCATCAGAAAATGCTGGTGATTTGATAGAGAAACATTTTTCCGCAAATTCAGAAAATAAGAAGATTAATGAATTTGCTTTGGTGCGAAAGTTGACTCATATAATACCTGAAACTCATTGTTTTTTCATCGGAAACAGCCTACCAGTACGTGCAGTGGACATGGTTGGTTCTGAAAAAGGAGCGGATATTCCAACAGCACTCAATCGGGGCGCCAGTGGAATTGACGGCCTTATAGCTTCAGCATGCGGATACTCTTCAGGAATGCAGAAGCCGGTCACATTGCTTATTGGCGACTTGTCAGCATTACACGATCTTAATTCGTTCAAACTACTCACAGATACTCCTGAAACAGTTTTGCTGGTTTTACTCAATAACCACGGAGGAGGTATTTTTTCATTCCTTCCTGTTGCACAGCAGACAGATATTTTCGAACCATTTTTCGCTGCACCACACAATTATAATTTCCGTAAAGCTTCTTCTATGTTTAATTTGAATTATTTTAACCCTGGTTCGATCAGTGCTTTTGAGACAGATTATTTAAAAGCACTTCAAGCAAACAAATCTGCAGTAATAGAAATTATTTCGGATCGTGATAAAAATCCGCAATATCTTGAGTCCCTGCGGCAAAAACTCGTAAAAAGTGCATTTGAATCTTCCTTATAAGAACGTTATACTTAAAATTTTGTTAGCTATTTTACTTTAAAAGTGTTCCAGGTTGAAAACTAAATAATATTTATGCACACTCGCTATGATCTTCCTCTGATTGGAGCAACATTATTTTTGCTCTCATGGGGAACAGTTATGATTTACAGTACAGGTGGTGTTTATGCCGACCTTCAATACGATGATGGTCAATACTTTTTATACCGGCACTTGATGCACTTACTAGTAGGACTTGTAGTTTTGGGAGTTGCACTGTATGTGAACTATCACAAATGGCAGCAATTTTCAATTTGGTTAATGCTGGTAATGTTGATTTTACTGATTCTGGTTTTGATTCCTGAAGTGGGACATGAGGTTAAGGGTGGACGCCGCTGGCTTCGTATAGGTTCGTTAAGTGTACAGCCTGCCGAATTGCTGAAGATAGTTTTGATTATCTATGTTGCTTCATATTTGGAAAGAAAGCAGGAATTGCTGGCTTTTTTCTTCCGCGGGTTGACTCCAAACTTTATTGTCACAGGTATTTATCTCTTCCTTGTCTTGCTGCAACCAGACTTTGGGACAGTAATTTTGTTAGCAACAACAGTCTTGCTGATGCTGTATGTCGGAGGTGGCAGTCCCATTCAAATTGCCTCCAGCCTGTTAGGTGTAGGAGTTATTGCAGGATTTTTGATTGCATCACACACATATCGTGTACGGAGAATGCTCTCTTTTTTGAATCCCTGGGATGATCCACAAAATTCCGGATTCCAAATTATCCAGTCATTCATTGCTCTTGGAACAGGTGGGTGGCTTGGTAAGGGCCTGGGAGAAAGCCTTCAAAAACGCCTTTTCCTGCCGGATGCTCACACAGATTTTATTTTTGCCATCATTGGAGAAGAATTAGGATTTTTGTGGATTTGTGTACTGATTATTCTATTTTCCGTTTTTATTTGGCGCGGTTACTGGATAGCCTGGAATGCCCAAGATACATTTGGAAAACACCTGGCTTTTGGAGCCACTACAATTTTAAGCCTGCAAATTGTTATCAATCTTTTTGTTGTTATAGGTCTTCTGCCGACTAAAGGTTTGCCACTTCCATTCATAAGCTACGGTGGAACATCCCTTGTGGTAACCATGTTCTTAACTGGTCTTTTACTCAATATCAGTGGCCGTATAGATCCAACTGATGAGAAGCCCACAAATGGTTTTTCATCTAAAGCCAATGTTCGCTCCAATGAGTAAGGACTATCCATTCTGGATGTTCCAGAAGTTTCAAAAGTTTCAGAATTTTCAATTCTGTTCCTCACTGGCATCTTTTATCCGTATAATTCTGTTTTTTTGCTTAATTTACACACAAGCAGCAGGTATAATTTATTTTCCTTCCGGATTTTCATTACCTTCTCCGGCCTTTGCGCAAACTTCCAAAAATAAAACTGATTCCAAGGTAGATCACCGCTTGGATAATTTCTTAATAAGCACAGAAGATCGAGATGACTGGACTCGCCTGATGTTAGCCATTCTTAACAGCGTGCCTGCTTTAGAGCAAGTTTTGGGACAAGGTGTAAGCGTAAATATCAGAGGAACCGAAAAATTTCACGGAGTGACTCCACTTATATTTGCTTCCGGAATTGGTTCCCTAGTCATAGTAAAATTGCTTGTAGAAAAAGGTGCACGCCTGAATGATACGGATACTCAAGGCAATACGGCTTTGATTCAGGCAGCAAAGAAAGGACACTTTGATACCCTACAATATCTACTCCTGCAAGGTGCAAACCCGAATGCTGAAACCAATCAAAAGTGGAAGGCATTAATGTTCGCCGCACACAGAGGACAATTTGAAATTCTCAAAACTTTATTGAAACATGGTGCAAGAGCAAACTTCCAGGACGATTTGGGGATGTCCTCTATTATGTATGCAGCTCAGAACGGGCATTTTGAAATAGTCCTACACTTATTAAAACGCGGCGCAAAAGTGGATTTAGCCTCACTTAACGGTTCAACAGCTTTAATTTGGGCCATTAGGTCAGGCCATGAAAATATAGCTGAATTACTCATTAATGCCGGTGCAGAAATAAATTATGTGGAGAATGAGTTTAAAAGGTCACCACTACTGCTGGCAGCAAAGTATGGTAGGGATTCGACTGTAAAGAGGTTGTTAACCGCCGGAGCTAATGTAGAGGCAATTGACAAACAAGGTGCAAATGCTTTGTTACTGGCTCTAAGCAATAATCATTTGAAAACGGCAAATTTTTTGATCGAATACGGAATTACTATTAACACTGCTGACCAAAAAAAATACAACCCTCTTATGGCTGCAGTTTCTCAAGGAAGTTTTGAATTAACAAAATCCCTGCTCGAGAAAGGGGCTGTAGTGAATGCTCAGGATTTTGCTGGAAAAACCGCATTAATGATTGCAGCAGGAAAAGGAGATATGAAAATAGTAAAGCTCCTGCTCAGAGAACAGGGGCGACTTGATTTTAGCGACCGCTACGGACGAACCGCATGGATGTATGCAGCCGAACAACAACGTATCTCAATGGTTAGATTTCTAAGCAACAATGAAATTGATAACCTTGAAAACCTCTTTTATGCCGTTTCCCATGGACTATTCAAAGTAGTTGAAACATTGCTGGAGTTACACGCAAATACAGGAGTCCGTGATTCTCAAGGATGGACTCCTTTGATGTGGGCAGCAAATAACGGTCATGCCAAAATCGTAGAACTTCTGCTAAAAGGTGGAACAAATATTAACAGTATTAATGGAAAAAATTCCAATGTTTCCGGCTGGACACCACTAATGCTGGCTGCGGGGAGTGGACATCTCGAAACTGTAGAATTTCTCACTCAGAATGGAGCAGATCTTACTGCAGAAGATGAGGACAGTTGGACAGCACTAACCTGGGCTTCTCATAAAGGACGCACTGATGTTGTTAGCTTTTTAGTTGATAATGGGGCAAATATTGATAAGCTTGGCTCTGATGGCTCTTCACCGCTTATTTGGGCCACATCTCAGGGGCATGATACCGTAGTGCGTGTCTTGTTAACTAAAGGTGCAAATTATACATTGAAAGATGGTTATGGAAAATCCGCACTTGCACATGCAGTAATGCAAGGTCATTTCTCAATTGCAAAAATGTTGATTAATCATGGAGCCGACATTAATCAGAATCTACTTTATGCTGCACGTAGAGGATACAAAAATATGGTTGTATTTTTACTTGAAGAAAGTGCGGAAATTGATTATCTGTCTCCACATAACGAAACTCCTTTAAATCTTGCCAGTCAGGGAAAACACTGGGAAACAGTCAAAATTCTTCTGGAGAAAGGTGCCAATTCCGCATTGAAAAATGCCCAGGGACAGACTTCACTGATGTCTGCAGTTTTGACCGGCGAAGCAAAAATGGTAAATCTACTGATCAACTCTACTAAAAAAGGCTCTCTGAATTCTGAACTTGAAAATGCAGATTTTTTAGTAAACACACCTTTGATGACAGCTGCTGTCCACGGTTATTTAGATATAGTTAAAATATTGCTAGATAACGGTGCAAAAGTTGAGAGTAGAAATCGTTGGAAAGAATCGGCATTGATCCTTGCAGCTTCAAAAGGTTTTCGTGAGATAGTCAGGTTGCTGATTCAATATGGAGCAGATTTGCACTCTGAAGATATTACTGAAAAAACTGCCTTATTGAGGGCAGCCCAAAATGGACACCTGTTAGTAGTTGAGATGCTGCTTGCACAAGGCGCAAATCTGCACATTAACGCAATTGATTTAGGCGGAGAAGGTGGAACTGCCTTGATACAGGCTGCAAGAAACGGCCATAACAATGTTTCGCAAACACTTTTGAACGCCGGAGCAATTGTAGATGAGACAGAGCTTATTTTTCACCACTCGGCTCTGATGGTCGCTGCTTTGAATGGTCATAATAAAACAGTGGATCTCCTGCTCACTGCCGGCGCAAATCCAGAGTTAACAGATATTTCACAAAGGTCAGCTTTATTGCTTGCAGCTACAAACAATCACCTTTCGGTTGTGATACAGCTTTTGGACTCTGGACAAAGTGGAATTCAAACTGATTCCAACGGCAACGGTATCTGGCACCTGCTGGCTATGAGTGAAGTTGAAAATAGGAACATACCAACTAGTTCGAATATAAAACTAAACGAAGAAGGTGTGCCAACGGAAATGCAGGTGATTTTCTCAAGTAAAATTTTACTGGACTCTATAAACAATAATGGGGAAACAGCACTGATGATTGCAGCAAAACACGGAAAGATGAAGCTTGTTAAAAATCTGCTTAAACTTGGTGCGTCTCACAAAATACTGACGCCCGAAGGAAAGAGTGCCTATACATTTGCAACTGGATCCGGAAACAACGAGCTTGCCAAGCTATTGAGATGACCACTTGTGATATTAAAGCAGAGGACTTGTACCATAAACCGAATTTTAGCTCCCTCTATTCCAGTAGCCGATCGCTAGTTTTTTTTCTCGCTCATTGAAATCTCCTATAGAAATTTTACCTCTAGAAAATCCAGAACGGAGATAATGCAGTTTGGCGAGGCACTCCTCTTTTGAATCACAATGGCTCCAGCCTTTTTCCTTCATTTGGACCAGTTTATGATAATCTTCCTCTGAAACTTCAACTGGGTTTTCCAGAGAGTATGGTGTTAAACTAATCATAAGATCTACAATAATTGCTGTGAAAAACGGGGGGAACCTTTGCAATAAAAAAATATTAATACCATTTTAAGCACTAAAGAAAACAGCTTGCAAGTCTGCTGTAAAAAACCATGAATATTTCTCGAGAAATCCAAAATCAAATTCCAAAAACAAAATCCCTGTTTTGGATAGGAAGCATCATTTCCGGCATTTTGCTCGGCTTGAGTGCCCCGGGCTTTGGCACTAACTGGGTGGGAATACTGGCTTTTTTCCCATTGCTGGCGGTACTCGATCAACTACATAAAAACAGGCTGTTTTCATTCCAAAAAAGGGTCGGTCTTTTTTTTGTAGTCTGCTGGTTTTCCGGAAGTATTGCTGCTTCGATCGGTGGATATTGGATTACTAACAGTATCAATGTTTTTGGCCACATTCCCTGGTTTGCAGCACTGCTGATTACTGCCGTTGGATATGGACTGGAAGTTGGAATACAGCTTTTTGTATATTTTGGAATCCCTTTACTTTTCGTCCGTCAACGCAGCGGTTGGGATTTAATCGTACGGCTCGCATTTGTTCTCGCTCTTGATCCATGGTATCCTAGGCTGATTCAATGGAATTATGGCGGATTGACTTTTTCTAAATTTCCATGGCTTGAGCAAGCTGCAGATATACTTGGTGCTTCCGGACTTCTTCTCTACAGCGCCGGATTCTCCTTTTTGCTGCTCTACTGGTGGCGCTGGAAATCAGAAGGAACTGGAAACCGCAAATCCTTATTTAAAGCCTCAACCATTTATTTAATTTTGTGGGTCCTCGGCTTAGGTTACGGTGCCTGGAGAACTCAGGACCTTGTTACTCAAAATTCAAAACTTGACTCTGCATCATCCGGCAATATTCAAGACCTTGTTCCTGACTTTCCGGCAAAACTCACAGTTATGGTTATACAGCCTAATTTTTCCCTCCAGGAACTTGCTTCCAATCCTGAACTTGCATACTCAAAACGTCAGCAAAATTTAGCCGGCTTGCTGGAGGATTCACGCAAGGCACTGGAACAGCTCCCGGAAAATACAACTACTCCAAAGTTGTTAATTTGGCCTGAGTCAGTGTATCCTGATCCTTTTTTCAAAGTTGCAGCTTCACGCGAAAAAGTTTTGTCCTTTGCTGAAGCAAACCAAATTTACATTTTGCTGGCTACTGTAGATTGGGTAAAGACTCAAACCGCTTACAAATTTCATGGAGTCTCAGTCCTGATTGGAGCAAATGGTGAAGTTCTTGGACGTTACAACAAGATATTCCTAATTCCATTTGGAGAGACAATTCCATTTTCAGAGTGGTTTCCCGGAATAGCTTCGTGGCTCAGAAATAATATTGCAAACATGTCAGAGTTTGAACGGGGCAAGGAATACACTGTTTTTTCTGTTCCTGAAAACATTGAGTTTTCTGCGCCAATTTGCTTCGATATTTTCTCACCCACAGTAGTTAGAGGCATGGTACGCAACGGCTCAAATCTGGTGGTAAACCTCAGTAACTTAGCTTGGTTCGGACGCACCACCGCGTCAGACAACATGGTCGCTGTTTTACGCTGGAGAGCCATCGAAAATCGAGTTCCAGTAGTCTTTGCCTCCAACAACGGTAAAAGTGTGTTCATTGGTGCAGACGGGAAAAACCGGAGCCGACAACTGGGATTATTTGAAGAAGGATCGTTAACATTCACAATTAACATTCGACCACAATTCTCATTTTTTCGAGAGTATGCTGAATGGGTTTGGGGAGGATTCATGTTTTTATTTTTTATGCTGGGTATTCTGGCACAAGTACGTGGTAAAATATTTCATTAATCATTTTGCCTTTTAACTATCTTTTACAAACAAGGAGAAAAAATGGACTTAAAACTCAAAGGTAAAGTAGCCATGGTAGCGGCTTCCAGCAAAGGTCTGGGTTATGGAATTGCACAGGCTCTGGCTCAAGAGGGTGCTTCTATTTCAATAGGAAGCCGAACTCAGAAAGATATTGAAACTGCCGCAGAACAACTCCGGAACGAAACCGGAGTACCAGTTTTGGCTTCGGTACTGGATTCATCTAAGCCAGAATCAATTCGACAATGGACAGATGCCACACTGAATGAGTTTGGTGGTGTGGATAAACTTGTCGTAAATGCCGGAGGACCGCCTGCAGGAAAATTTGAAGATTTTGCAGATGAAGACTGGCAGGCCGCTTTTGATCTCAACCTTTTCAGTGCAGTAAGAATGATCCGGGCAACTTTGCCTTTAATGCGGAAACGTGGAGGCGGATCAATTTTGACAGTCACTTCAATGTCGGTCAAAGAACCAATTGATGTTCTTATTCTCTCTAACGTCATGCGTTCCGGCGTAACCAGTTTGGTGAAAAGCCTTTCCATTCAATTGGCTCCGGACAACATTCGCCTCAATAATCTGATGCCCGGACGTATCAACACAGACCGGATACGTAGCCTGGATGCTCTCAACTCTGAAAAAAAAGGAATTCCAATTGAGCAATTAAAGACGGAAAACCAAGCCCAAATTCCACTGGGACGTTATGGTACAATTGAAGAGTTTGGACGTACCGGAGCATTTTTGCTGTCCGATGCCGCCAGTTATATCACAGGATCAAGCCTCGCTGTCGATGGAGGATTTCTAAAAACAGTCTGGTAATTAACAGTCAAGTTTTCTGCATTTCTGCCGATAGTCTTGATCAAGAGGAATCTACCGTTTTATGCATGAATTTTCTATTTAAATTAAAGGAAGTTCAGGTTGAATCTAAACGACAAATTCCATTCATTTAACTTGATCAATCAATGAGGTACAAATGCCTGTCAATTATCTAAATATTTATGTCTTTGCTATTTTTGGAGGCCTTGCCGCAACTGTAGGAGGTATTTTTATCTGCTATACCGGCATGAGTGAAACGAGTTATCTTGTCTATCGAGGCATGGAACTCTCAACCTTTTATCTCGATAAAAACCGTCATGACCTGTATCTAAACGGTTTAGTTTACAGTATTACTTTCGGCATCGCGTTTCTGCTTCTTCTTGCAGTCATTGTGATTCCCAGTCCAGAACAAATTCAAAAACGCCTGGCTGCAACATCGTTTACGGGTTATCCGGGATCAACTGAAATCAGTGTTCCTGAAGAAAAAATTCCGGATGCAGAAGACACTTCGCCACTGGATGGAGAGTCCATGGAAATAGAGTTGGAACCGGACATAGAATCTTATGAAGTCAACGACGACGAAGATGAAGAATCAGCACTGACGGGTGGAATAGATGACGATGATTCGGATGTGGTTTATGGAACAGGACGTATCACAGACGAGGCGCACAAATCCTTCGTCATCTCCAGTCCGGACAGTGCCGTTAAGTTTCTGATGCGTAAAGAACTTGATGGACGACCACTGAAATCAAACCAGGATGAAATTTATGAGGCTTGGCAGGAACGAGGACTTTCCAGAGGAAAATTGCGTAAGCATATTCTCAAGATAATGGAATGGGAAAGCGTACCGGAATTGGAAGTTAATGAAATTTATAACCAGGTTAAAGATAAAGTTTATGAAATTTCACACTCTTAACGCACTGAACAAGTAATTTTCAGCCACTAGCTAGTTAAAATATATGAGTAAAAAGCTTTTCAAAGGAACCCCAACTTACCTTTTGGACCAAAAATTAAGTGAAGCTTTCCACATCGCACGATTGCTGGAAAAACCACTGTTGCTGGAAGGTGAACCAGGAACAGGAAAAACAAAACTTGCTCAGGAGTTTGCTGCTCAAGGTAATCACCCCATTTTTGAGGTTCCAGTAACTTCAGAAAGTAAAGTTTCTCTACTCGTTTCTCGCTTCGATGAAGTTCAACGATTGATGGATACCCAAGCTGCCGTGGCTAATGCGCAAATGAAACAGGCCGGAATTGATACGCAGATTGATACAGGTGGACGCAAAGTTGACAATTTGGATGAATATGTTCATTTGGGTCCCCTCGCACAGGCTTTCTCTGCACCAGGATCAGTTTTGCTACTGGATGAAATTGATAAGGCCCCCCGTGAACTTCCTAATAACCTTTTGTTTTTACTCTCCGAGAGACGGATTGTTGTTCCGGAAACACAGCAAACAATTGAATGTGAGCCCGGGAAGATGCCGATCATAGTGATCACATCCAACCATGAACAGGACCTGCCGGCGCCTTTTATTCGGCGCTGTATTTACATGTACATTGAGTTTCCACCCCCGGAAAGGATGCGGGAAATAATCCGGATGCATCATCCTGGTGCAAATAAAAAAATTGTTGCTGCTGCAATTGAAATTTTCTACCAGTTACGTGAACTTGATCTTACTAGAAAACCCTCAACCAGCGAAATTTTAGATTGGATCTCATATCTGGTTCAGACCAATGTCCTTGATTCAAAAGTTGTTGAAAGACTAAAAGGCGCACAAACCTTGGTTAAACATCGAGACGACCGTGAGCTATTGCGTGCCATTCAGGAAAAGGGTATTGAGTCTGCAACCAGTCGAAAATCACAAAACTGGTAAACTATTTCCTTCTAGGACGCAAATACATGTTTCAAATTGGCTTCTTCATTTTAATTTTTTTATTGGGAAGCATCCCCTTCGGTTTATTGATCAGTCGATACTGGCTAAAAATTGACATCCGCATGCAGGGCAGCGGCAACATCGGCATGACTAATGTAATGCGTGTTGGTGGAAAGTGGCCCGGCATTGTCACCTTTGTTTTGGATTTTGGCAAGGGAAGCCTCGCAGTCTTGACTGCACAAATACTTTTCCCTGTTTCAGAATCAGAACCCGAAACTCAACTAATTTTTCACAGTCTAGCTGGAATTACAGTTGTTTGTGGACATGTTTTTTCCGTTTTTCTCAGTTTTAAAGGTGGAAAAGGAATTTCAACTTTGTTTGGTGTTTTAGCAATTTTACAGTTAAATGTCGGCATCTGTGCAGCCCTGGCATGGGCCAGTATGTATTTGTGGAAACGAATCTCCAGTCTTTCCGCAATCACTATGCTGGCTGTCCTTCCTTGGTTATTTCTAATTGTTTCCTGGGTACAGGATGGAAGAAATGTTTGGTCTATGTTTTTCATTTTTTTTCTGTTATCATCTCTGTTAATATACAAGCATCGTGAAAATATCCAGCGCCTGCTAAAAGGCCAGGAAGGGCAACTCAAGCCCAGCAAAAATCTCTGAAAAGTATTTCCGTAAACTACAATGAATCCATTCACTCCTCTCTTATTTTTCTTTGGCAAAGATTTGTCCCGGCACACAATCCTTTTATCGGGAATTGCAGTCATTGCCTGGTTCATGACACTCAGCGGAGTTGTCTGGGGAGGTTATTTATTGTGGATTTCACTAATTATGATTGCCACTTTAATCATTTGGCGTGCAGGTGATTTTTTCTCGCCAGCAGCTACTTATATCCAGAATAAACATGATATTCCACAATCAATTAAAGCCGCGGTCATTGACGCAATCGCGAGTTCCTTTCCGGAGTTTTGTGTAGCAATTATTGCTGTAATCTTGATTGGACGGGCGGAGGTTGGCATTTCAACTATCGTGGGATCTGCACTCTATAATGTTCTTGTGATTCCTGCGGCTGCAGGATTGGTTGCGGCAAGCCCAATGGTCATCAGCCGGGAAGTTGTCTGGCGTGATAATATTTATTATCTTGGCGTAACTCTTTTGCTTGGAGCAATGCTCTGGATGTTCCCAAATGAGTGGGGTGCCGGTGTCGCTGTCATCTTTTTGCTGGCCTACTTAGGTTATGTCTTTCTTCTTCACCGGGACTTCAAGAAATCAAAAAAACAAAGCGCTGATTTTAAGGAAACTGATATATTGGAAACT
>Ga0233426_10001343_pt1 | contig 23000 bp, 14 predicted proteins | sample SI_118_April2016_6_FD_179875 | JGI IMG/M metagenome (GOLD analysis project Ga0233426, IMG submission 179875) | Seawater microbial communities from Saanich Inlet, British Columbia, Canada - SI_118_April2016_10_MG | ecosystem: Environmental > Aquatic > Marine > Inlet | place: Canada: British...
AACCCTTTTGCCAATCAATTTTTTCCTGCACTACTTCGGCATGAAAGCCATCCCAAGTGCCAATACTTTCTTGAATTAAAAAGTTGGGTGTCGCGGTAGCTAACTGAATACTAGCGGCAGCCCCTATGGGACCGTTATATAAATGAGGGGCTATCTGGCAGTAATAGACCTCGGCTAGGGCGGCAATTTTTTTAGCTTCTAATATACCCCCAACTCGGCCTAGGTTCATTTGTAAGATCGATGCTGCTTGATGTTTCAATACATCATGGAATTCGTACTTAGTGGTTAAGCGCTCGCCGGTGGCAATAGGTATGCTAGTTTTAGCCGCCACCTGAGCCATGGCTTCGGCTTGGCCAGGAGGCACGGGCTCTTCAAACCACAATGGGTCATAGGGCTCTAGCCGCTGGGCTAAACGAATCGCAGAAGCAGGGGTCATCTGGCCATGGGTGCCAAAAAGTAGATCACAGTGGTTACCCACAGCAGCACGAATTTTGCGACAAAAATCTTCGCTACGGGCTAGAGTTTTTAGTGAAATTTGGTGACCAGAATAAGCGCTGTAAGGCCCAGCAGGGTCAAACTTAAGGGCAGTAAAGCCTTGTTCCATGTTTTTTAGGGCGCATTCAACCGCTAAGTCTGGGCAATCGTAATCATGTTCACCTTTGCTGTTGGTGGGGTAAAGGTAAGTGTAACAACGTAATTTATCATGTACTTTACCACCGATGAGTTCGTAAACCGGTTTGCCAGCAGCTTTGCCAATAATGTCCCAACAAGCCATTTCTAAACCACTACACGCACCCATCATCGTCAGGTCTGGACGCTGGGTAAAACCACTGGAATAACATTCTCTAAAAAACCGTTCGATATGATGGGGGTCGTGGCCTTTTAAGTAGCGATCAAAGACGTCATCTAAGACTTTGACCATCACCTCTGGATGAAAGGTAGAGGCATAAACCTCTCCCACACCTTCAATGCCACAGCGGGTTTGTAAACTCACAAAAATCCAATACATACCACCAATGTGAGGTGGAGGAACGGCCACAATGTGGCTTTGCATGGCAGCTATTTTCATAATGGAACTCTTGTGGATCTTAAAACTAAAGCATGGCTGGCAATATAGCTCTTTTAGGCAACCTTATGCTAGTCAAAAATATTTCACTAAAGGCATTTTTCTTGGGTGTGGCGAACTACTTTACTAGAGCAAGTTGCACACTAGATACATGCAACTTGTTACAGTTATGTAGCTTTGAATGCTGCTCGAATACTGCTTCTGTTGGCTGCAGGTTTAGATGATCTAGTAGCACATTTAGCGCCACTTCTGCGGCACGACTATTACCGTCGAGGGCTTTTAAGGCAATACCTAAACCAAGATGAGGTATGGCGGCACCAAATACACCTTCTGCACCCGTTTTACAGGCCACTTGGCCACCAAAGGCTTGCATTACTTTGGTACAATGACGTTCACTACCAGCTACATAAAAGGGTTCGGTGACCATGGCTTGGTAAAGGCTATGACAAGCTTTTTGCCAATCATCTGGTAATTGTTCACCCGTACCAAAGCGAGCAAAGGCCATGGCTAAATTGGGTAAGGGTAGGGCATAGGTGGGTATAGAACAGCCATCAATGCCCATAGGGTGGTCACTAATTTTCAAGTCCATCATACGGCCCATGGCATCATTGACAGCCTGTTGAACCGGATGCTGGTGGTCAATGTAGCCCTTTGGATCTATGCCTTGGTGATGGGCAAAACTCAAAAAACCACAGTGTTTACCTGAACAATTGTTGTGCACTGAGCAAGCCTGCACGCCAGACTGGGACAAGGCGATAGCAGCGGGTTGGTATAAAGGCCAATGGCTGCCACATTCTAACTGCGCCGAACTCATGCCTAACTGCTCAAGCCAATGACTAACCAAAGCACTATGGGCAGCTTCGCCATTGTGACTGGAACACGACATAGCCAATTGTTGTTGGCTTAGCTTAAGGTCTTGCGCAGCCCCACTAAGCATCAATGGCAGAGCTTGCAATGGTTTCGCTGTGGAGCGTGGGAACACTAATTGATCGGCATCACCCCATTGGGTATGACGCTTACCTTTGGCGTCACTAATGATGGCAATCACTTGATGACGACTTTCAACAAAGTCACCGCGGGTGACTTCAATCACTAGTTCTCGTTTATTCATCTATTACTCCAGAATACGTGGCCATGCCAACCTTGAATGCTAATGTTAACACCAAACTCAAAACTCAGTTAATAACCCATTCTGAGTCCCAATATAGGTACCATAGTGCGTTTAATAATCCCAAAAATTTGATGGAAGAGTCTATTTTTATGTTCTTTGTGAGCAAGTATGTCTTTTACCAACACAAGAATTCGAGTTACTATGGATGTCTTAGTTCGCTGTAATACTCTAAATAATAAGGTCCAGAGGTCGGTACATGGCAGCACCAACTCCATCACAGTTTTCCAAAAACATTTCTAGAATCATTGCAACGATCCCTTGGTTTAGAAACCTGTCTATTCGTTACAAATTGATGACTGCCTTTCTACTAGTGGCAGGTATTCCATTTTTGACCATTTGTTGGTGGTCCATTAATGGTGCTTGGGACAGTAATAGGGATCAGATCACCCTACAAATGGAGTCGATACGGGAAATCAAACAAGACCAACTAAATCGATACTTCAAGACCAACAAGCGAAATTTAGAATCCTTGACTTCAACGGCGCTGATCTTGAGACAGCAAGCGTATGCAGTTGGTGCAGGGCTAGGTCAGGATAATGCAACATTAACCAATCAGGTTGATCAGTATGGCTATAATGACTTTTATCTCATCAACCCCCAGGGGCAGATGATTTATAGCCTCAAACAACAGACACCAAAGTTTGCTAATGTCGTGACCGGTCCACTTGCAGAAACAGGTTTAGGCCAAGCTTTTAGTCAAAGTTTAGAAACCAGGCAGCTTGCCTTTGTGGATTTTTCTATTTACAGCCGCAACAACGACGGTGCTATTCATGATGGGCTCATTAGTTTCATAGCTCACCCTATACTCAACGCCCAAGGCCAAGTGAAGATGGTAGGTGTTGCAAAGTTACCTATCGATGGTATTAACGCCATTATGACCACACGTTTTAATATGGGTAAAACTGGCGAGTCCTATTTAGTAGGGCCAGACTACCTAATGCGGTCTGATTCCTTCCTTGATCCTCAGAACCGCAGTGTCATTGCCTCTTTCACCAACCCAGACTCAGGTACCATAGCAACAACAATGGTGCTCGCTGCTCTTGCAGGAGAAACGAGTGCTAAACTTTTTCGAGAAAACTATACAGGCATCGAAAGTTACACTGGTTCCAGTTGGGGCAAAACATTTGGATTAAAAGACAAAGATATTTCCACCATCTCGGCTTATACACCAATCGACGTCTATGGTGAGCAATGGGCCCTAATGGTGGAAAGAGACGGCATTGAGGCCAGCAGCAAGCTGATGGAACTTTATTTTCAAATGTATTGGATTGGTGGTGTGGCGGCATTTTTAATTTTAATCGTGGCCTATTATATTACCCTGTCCTTAACACTACCCATTTGCTACATTGCTGGCCAAGTGGGTCGAATTGAGGAAGGATGTGACTTCAGCATGCGTTTGGAATATATTCCCAGTGATAAAGATGAAGCGGGGCAGGCGGCTCATGCAGTTAATCGACTCATGGACTCTTTGCAAGCGGCCCTTGGAGAATCTAATCGAGTGGTGGCAGATGTTGCCCAAGGCCAATTTAGTAGCCGTATTGAAGAAGATTTCAAGGGTGATCTACTGCGCTTAAAAGACGGAGTGAATGCCTCTGCTAGCAGCGTTGAGAAAACGATGCATAGCCTTGAGCAGGTTATGAAAGCCATTGCAGAAGGTAATTTTGACTATCGTTTAGAGGGCGTAGAAATGACTGGCGAATTCCGCACAGTGATGGAAAATACTCTTAATGTGATGGAGCAAGCCATAGGGGAAATCAATCAAGTCATGCAGGCCGTTTCAGAGGGTGACTTTGATCAACGCGTGAATACACCCTTAAAAGGTGACCTTGATAAGCTTAAATCAGGGGTTAACAATTCTATTTCCGCTATCGCCACGGCCTTAAAAGAAACAGTTGAAGTCAGCGAAGCAATGGCTCAAGGTGACCTCACCCAGCGCATTGATGGAAATTACCAAGGTAGTCTTGCTCGACTTAAAGACGCCCTTAACAGCTCCCTAGACAAGATGGATCAGGCCGTAGGTTCTGTGCTGGTAGCCAGTGAAGGCATCGCTGCTAACGCTGGAGAAATCAGCCGTGGTTCAGAACAATTAAGTAAACGCACTAATCAGCAATCTGCGTCTTTGCAAGAAACATCAGCCTCAATGGAACAAATGGCAGCCACCATTGAACTTAATGCTGAGCATGCTAATGTGGCTGGTAATCTGGTCGCTTCAGGGAAAAATGAAGCCACAGGTGGCGTTGTAGTGGTGCAACAAGCGGTTGAAGCAATGGGCCAAATTGACGAGGCCAGTAAAAAAATAGCCTCCATCATCAATCTCATTGACGGCATTGCCTTTCAAACCAATTTGCTTGCCCTTAATGCTGCGGTCGAAGCTGCTAGGGCTGGAGATCACGGTCGGGGTTTTGCAGTAGTCGCAGGTGAGGTGCGCTCTTTAGCACAAAAGGCGGCACAGTCAGCCAATGAGATTAAACTACTCATTGAAGATAGTTCGAATAAAGTTAAAGAGGGTAGTCATCTGGTCGACAAGACTGGCAAAGCGCTTAACTCTATTGCCCAATCCATTGAAGAGGTGAATGACATTGTCACTGAAATTGCAGCGGCTACGAATGAACAATCCTCTGTGATCAACCAAGTCAATAAGGCTGTTGCCGAATTGGAAGAGGTTAATCAACTTAATACCGCCTTAGTGGAAGAGTCTTCTCATTCAAGTTTATCTCTCAATGATCAAACTGACGACTTGATCACTAAAATGAACTTCTTTAAGGGTTAATAATTCAATGGTTTAATATTTTACCCAAGCTCAGCTAACACTTAGCAACAAAGTCGATCAACGCAGACTGGCCCTTATGGCCCGACCCTTCGCTTAATTGCATCTGGTACTCTTTGTTCACGAGTATTTCCTTAGGCTCAAACACATCCTCAAACAACTCTTTGGTATACATAAGTGAGACGTCTTTGGGGCCACCTGTAGCCAACTCAATTTGCTGAGGGGTGTAGCCGTGTATCAAAAGAGTGCCACCTTTGTTAGTGGCCGATCTTAGGTTCATTAATACGTGTTTGATTTTATCAGGTGGAACAAATTGGAAGAATATACCAACAATATTGTCGTACTGTTGAGTAGACCAATCAATGTCAAAAAAATCTGCCACTTGGTAATTGACTTCGACATTTCGGCTGGCAGCTAAGGCCTTTGCCTTAACGCTTGCAACTGTCGATGCGTCTGTGGCTGTGACCTTGAAACCCTTGCTCGCCAGATAAACCGAGTTACGGCCTTCGCCGTCGGCAATCACTAAGGTGTTTCCCTGTGGGATTAAATAGTGTTCCAGATTAACCAGAGCCTGCGCGGGTTCTGCCCCAAACAAATAATCCTCAATCGAAAACCTTTCGTCCCAATCCACCATCCACCCCTTTATTTTGTGTTGTAAAAGTACTCGACTCAATTGCTAACTTTCAACAGGAAAACCAAAAACAATGAGCACGCTGTATTGCTGTCGGTTGCAACCTAATACAGCTGGTGGCGCTTCGCCAGGTTTGAGTGGGAATGCTTCGCGGTTAGCATTTGCCGGTGAGCAGGAGCCTGAATCTTCTTCTGGTGTATAGCGTGCAGAGCGACAAGGCCCATGGGTCACATCAGCGATGGTTTTACCATCAGACAATGACCATGCCTGCTTCCCGTCACGATCTGGTTGTTCCACAGTCAGTAAAGAAATATGCTCTTCACCATTAGTGACGTAATATTTTCTAGCCGGTATTGGGAACTGGGGTGCTTTCATGATTAAGCCGTTTTCATCAAGCCACCAATCATCGATATCAAAGCGCCACCCTGATGGGGCAATATTGCCCGCTTTTTGCAAAAGTTGGTAAAAGCGCAGCCAAACACCAATGGGCCCGGGATCCACAGTCCATAGCCCCCAAGTTTCAGCTCCAGTGCCAGACGTGGCGCTACCTAAGGCTAGGGAGGCAATATATTGAGGTTGAACACGACGGACTTTAGTTTGCGCAAGCAGTGGACTAGCAATGGCACTGACCAAGATTCCCAGTGAAGAGACAAGCCATTGGCGGCGAGATAACTTAAAGGGTTTTTGCATAGAATTCTCACTACTTTTAATCTGATCGCATTAACCTATAAGCTAACATAGAAAGAATAGAGCGTTGGTAGAATTTATAAAAGTTTACAAATGGCTAAAGTTTGAAAGTATTTTTCATGATTTCGATACTAAGGGGTTCACTTTTAATGTTTAACCATGTCATCTCAGTTTAAAAATACCTTGCCAGTCTAACTGTTGGTTAGGAAGCAAACTCTTAGCCCAATAGATTGAAGATTATGTCTAAAATTTCCTTATTCCCTTATCTACTTTCCACAAATTTAAATGAGTCTTTTGACTCAGCAATAATGACTTGCACTCCCGCATCCATAAGGCTTTGCTCCAACTCAAGTGGTGGGGGTGAGTCGGTTACTAATATGTCTATTTGTGCCAACTCACAGACCTTAACAGAACGTGTCAGACCAAACTTAGTGGCATCCGCTACAACGATGACAGTTTCTACCTGGGCTATTACTGCTTTGGAAAATTCTGCTTCACAAAGTTGATAGTCCATACAGCCTTTTGTTGGGTGAATAGCTCCGATTGATAAAATGGCATAGCTCACTTCAAACTGCTGAATGAACTCGATTGCTCCAGCACCGAAGGCTGCCGCGTCATGGGCACGGAGTTCACCACCAGCCATAAAGACTCGATTTTTGTTTTTAGATGCAAGGTGATTAGCGATGTAGGATGAATTGGTTACTACCGTCAGGTCCTTATGTTGATAAAGTGCTTGCGCTACATATTCGGTAGTGGATCCTGTATCAATTATAAAAGTATCACCGTGTTTCAAAAGCTGGGCCACTGAAGAAGAAATCTGCTTTTTAGCTTCTTTTTGTTGGTGCATCCGTCTCAGAATAGGTGCTTCCTGAAAATGCTCTGGAAGAACAATACCGCCGTGAACTTTAAGTGCCAAGCCACCAGCAACCAGCGGTTTCACATTTCTTCTAATTGTCTCACCTGAGACATTGAAGAGTTCCGATAACTCGTTAATCGAGCAGGAACCGCGCAGCCTTAACAGGCTTAGGATTTCGCTTTGCAGGACCATGTACAACTAACCTGTGGATGTTTTGTATATATTACCTTAGAACCCCCAAATTCGCTACACGATTTATTAATAAAAAGTCACTCTATTCCAAAATTAACCACAAATAAAATACACAAAACCATAAATAACTAAAATTAAAGTTGTTAATATTGGTAATTTGTGGAAATATGAGTGACGTTGACGTGATTAATAAGACAAGAAGGGAAATGTTAACGAGCGTGGTGGAGGAGCATAATTGGACTTCTGGTACTCATCGGAATGTTTCAATTTAAGCTACATTTTGGGTTGAGGTATTAACAATGGTTTTGCAATCAGGGATAGAAATACCTCATGAGCTTGGTGGTGTGATTAGCCCCGGGCTGCCAATCTTGCCTCACGGTGTTGAACGGTATTTGGTCCCAGGTGCTGGGTCACAGGCAGTAGTGATTGAGAAAGGCGATGAAATTACAGTGCTCAATCGTGAAGGGCTGCAGAGTGTTGAGATAGTATTCTTCACCCCAGATGGTCGTTCAGATGCAGGAATGATTGGTGCACAAGGTAAAGGTAACGCCTTAGGATTGCAGTCCGTTCTTGCGTCCGGTGATGTTGCTAGTCAGCGAGTGCTAAGGGCGCTTGATGTCGCGGGGTTTGATATTAGCATTGCTGATGCTGCAATTGTTTTTGAGCAAGGTTCTCGAACTGGTGAATTGGCTACTTTCAAAGCCTCAGAAGACGGCTTATTGATTGTGTGCACGCCAGGAGGATCAATGGCACCTGAATGTCAGAATCCACCGACTGAAATAGTTCTTTATGTTCATCGTGCCAATCCCACATTTCACCCAGACATTTTGCTACCACCAGATCCACTAGCCGATGCACTGGTTGATATCAATATTCAACCTGGTAACGTGATCAGTTACAAAGTAAAAGCAGGAGAATACATTCAGATCTTGGATGTTCAAGGGCGAGAGTGCTCAGACTTTCAAGCATTCTCTTTGCGGGCACTCGACAGAGGCATTGATCGTGAAATTGACCCGACAGCAACGCGCAGCCTTACTGGCCTTCTTTATCCAACACCCGGAATCGCCTCAAAATTTTATAACGTGGATGAAGAACCATTAGTTCAGGTTGTGCAGGATACCTGTGGTCGACACGACACTTTTGGTCTGGCTTGCTTTGCTAGATTTTATGAGGATCAGGGCTATCCTGGACATATTAATTGTACGGACAACATTAACCGAGAGTTAGCGAAATACAACATCCGTCCACGCAGTGGCTGGCCCGCGATTAATTTCTTTTTCAACTCCTTTTTAGAGAACGCTCATGTTCTTGCCCAAGATGAACCGTGGTCTCGTCCGGGGGATTTTGTGATGCTTAAGGCGCTTACAGATTTAGTTTGTGTGTCAACCGCATGCCCAAATGAAATTGATCAAGCAAATGGTTGGAATCCAACTGATATCCAGATACGTGTTTATGAAAAAAACGAAGATTTTAAAAATTCCATTGGATATCGCAAAAGTGTGGAGGCTGATATGGAAAAAACTAAAGAAACTGGATTTCACCATTGTTTTGCCCGGCATACACGTAATTTCGTTGAATACAGTGGGTTCTGGGTGCCGCATGAAATGACTAATCACGGTGCCATAGCCGAATATTGGGCGGCAAGGGAAAAGGCAGTAGTAATGGATCTGAGTCCTTTGCGTAAATATGAGGTGACTGGTCCTGATGCGGAAAAGTTAATGCAGCTTTGTGTAACCCGGAATATGAAGAAGCTCGCAATTGGCCAGATTACATACACGCCAATGTGCTACGAGCATGGGGGTATGATCGACGATGGTACCGTGTTTCGTCTGGGTGAAAATAATTTTCGTTGGATCGGTGGCGTCGATGCGTCTGGCTTGTGGTTGCGGGAACAGGTAATAAAACATGACTTACAAGCCTGGGTGAGAGACTCGACCTCGCAGCTTTGTAATATCGCCGTGCAGGGCCCTAGGTCAAGAGACATTTTGAAAGATTTGGTGTGGGCTAAACCAACACAGCCCACGTTGGAGGAGTTGCAATTATTCCGCTTTTCCATTGCTCGACTGGGTGATTTCCAGGGCCCTTCGATACTGGTTGGTCGAGCTGGATACACAGGCGAACTTGGTTATGAAATATTTTGTCATCCTAAAGACGCTGTGCAAGTGTTCGACGCGGTATGGGAAGCGGGGCAACCTCATGGACTTATACCATTTGGTATGGCAGCACTAGACCTAGTCCGAATCGAGGCCGGACTGATTTTTGCTGGCAGCGAATTCAACGACCAAACCGATCCCATGGAGGCGGGCATTGGTTTTGCCGTGCCGCTGGAGTCAAAGCAGGATGATTTTATCGGGCGTAAGGCTTTGGAGCGACGCAAGGCTCATCCTTCTCGAAAGCTGGTTGGTTTAGAGCTAGAAGGAGGTGTGGTGCCATGCCCAGGTGATTGCGTTCGGGTGGGTAAAGCACAGATTGGTGATATCACCTCTGCAATGAAATCTCCTTATCTGGGCAAGGTCATTGCGCTCGCCCTAATTGATGTCGCTTACTCCGAATTAGCAACCCAGATTGAAATCGGCAAGCTCGACGGTCATCAAAAAAGATTGAAAGCTCAAGTAGTGCCTTATCCACATTTCGATCCGACTAAAGAGCGGGTCAAAGGCAACTACAATTGATGTTCTCCTGAGTATGGATTTAGAAAATAATGAGAAACAAAAACATAGATAAGAAACAATGGATTGAAGCCTTACCTTGCTGGCAGGGTAAGGTTGAGGCTCAACCGCTAGCTGGTGGGATTACCAATGTGAACTTTACTGTTGAAGACTCTGGATGCAAGTATGTCGCTCGCCTGTGTGAAGATATTCCAGTTCACCAGGTGAAACAATTTAATGTGATTTCTGCAAGTCGGGCTGCGCATGCTATCGGTGTCTCGCCAGAAGTTGTTTACAGTGAGCCAGGGGTGTTGGTGATTCGGTATATCGAGGGCAATACTTTTGCTGAAGCTGACGTGCAAAAACCAGAAAACTTGCAACAAATAGTGACTCTTTTAAGCCATTTTCATACAGAAATGCCGAAACATCTCCGGGGGGCTGCGCTCGTTTTTTGGGTTTTTCAAATCCTCCGTGACTATGCCCACACATTAAAAGAAGGCAGAAGTCGTCATCTAAATAAACTTCCTAGGCTAATGAAAGTTGCTGAAATACTTGAGAAGACCTTGGGCCCAATCGACCTTGTGTTCGGCCACAACGATTTATTGGCTGCAAATATTATCGATGATGGTAAAAAACTGTGGCTCATTGATTTTGATTATGCGGGTTTCAATAGTCCTCTTTTTGATCTAGCTAATCTATCCTCCAACAATCAGCTGAGCCAAAATCAAGAAAATTGGATGCTTGAGACTTATTACCGATGTCCACCTACTGACAACCTCTGGCAGGCCTATTACGTTATGAAGTGTGCTTCCATATTACGAGAAACCCTATGGTCGATGGTTTCTGAGCTTCATTCGGCGATTGATTTCGATTACAGCCAATACTCCGCAAAAAACTTAGAGCATTTTGATCAAACGTTTGAAAAATTACATACGGAGTTTAATTTATCATGAGCCAAGAGATCCCATCCCACGCCGAGATTGTCGTCATAGGAGGTGGCATTATCGGATGTTCAACAGCATACCATCTGGCCAAGGAGCATAAGGTTGATGTGCTATTGCTTGAGCGTGGCAATTTGACCTGTGGTACAACTTTCCATGCTGCTGGACTCGTTGGTCAATTGCGATCCAGCGCCTCAATCACTCAGCTACTGAAATACAGTGTCGATTTATATAACTGCCTAGAGCAGGAAACTGGTTTAGCGACAGGTTGGAAACAAAATGGTGGCCTGCGCCTAGCGAATAACAAAGAGCGCTGGACCGAAATCAAACGCCAAGCCACCACAGCACATTCGTTTGGTCTTGAAATGGACCTTTTAACTCCACAGGAAGCCAAAGCTATTTGGCCCCTAATGGACACATCTGATCTAATCGGTGCTGCCTTGTTGCCCACTGATGGTCAGGCTAATCCCTCAGATATTACCCAGTCTCTGGCAAAAGGTGCTCGCATGCACGGCGCTAAAATCTGTGAAAACGTTACTGTGACGGGTATTGATGTTAGAGATGGACGCGTATCTGGAGTGCGCACCACGAATGGCCTTGTGACTTGCGAAAAGATTGTTAACTGTGGAGGCCAATGGGCGCCCGAAATTGGAAATCTTTGCGGAGTTGCAGTGCCTTTAAAATCAATGCAGCACCAATACATGGTGACTGAATTAATTAAGGGTATCGAACCCGACCTTCCCACTTTACGCGACCCAGATCGTCTTATTTACTTTAAAGAAGAGGTGGGTGGTTTGGTGATGGGTGGTTACGAGCCTAACCCAATGCCATGGGATGTGGATAAGATTCCTGATGGATTCGTATTTTCGTTGCTTGACGAAAATTGGGATCAATTTGAGCAATTGATGGAACAAGCCCTGATACGCGTTCCTGCGTTGCAAAGTGCTGGCGTCAAAACCCTGACCAACGGTCCTGAATCCTTTACACCAGATGGCAATTTCATTTTGGGTGAGGCCCCTGAGGTGCAGAATTTTTTCGTTGGAGCGGGGTTTAACGCCTATGGAATCGCATCCGGTGGGGGGGCTGGTAGAGCTTTGGCAGACTGGGTTGTCAATGGTGAACAACCGATGGATCTTTGGTCTGTGGATATTCGGCGTTTTTCGTCTTTGCAACATGATAAGTCATGGGTGCGAGAACGGACTATTGAAGCATGTTCCAAACATTACGGCATGGCTTGGCCTTTCGAAGAATATCAATCTGGTCGACCAAAATTAATGTCACCACTATATGAACGACTGCAAAAACATAACGCTAGCTTTGGTTCTAAGTTGGGTTGGGAGCGCCCTAATTGGTTTGCACCTATAGGTATCGGCCCCATAGACCAGTACTCTTTCGGTCGGCAGAACTGGTTTTCTTACGTTGGAGAAGAGCATCAAGCGTGCCGTGAAAGGGTCGCGCTCTTTGATCAAAGCTCCTTTGCCAAATTTGAGCTATGTGGCCAGGGGGCTGAGTCGGCACTTAACTGGATTTGTGCTAACGATATAGCGAAACCTGTGGGAAGTTTAATTTACACGCAGATGCTCAATTCGCGTGGGGGGATTGAATGCGATTTAACCGTCATTCGAATTGCTCAGAATACCTACTACATCGTCACTGGCACTGGATTCCGAACCCACGACGCGGCGTGGATTCGGCAGAATATTCCTCATGGCTGCGCGGCAGAATTGAAGGATATTACCGAAGATTGGGCAACACTTTCGCTAATGGGGCCTCGGTCCAGGGATGTTCTAGAACAGGTCGTTGTAGCAGATGTATCAAATGATACTTTTCCTTTTAGTACCTATCAGGACATTCAGATTGCAGGACACACAGTGCGTGCGCTTAGGGTGACTTACATGGGTGAACTGGGCTGGGAACTGCACATGCCGATTGAGGTATCTGGTGAAATATATGACGCTCTTCATAATGCGGGCCAAACATTTGGAATAGCCAATGCTGGCTATCGGGCAATCGAAAGCCTCAGGTTGGAAAAAGGTTATCGTGCTTGGGGTGCTGATATAACACCATCAGATTCACCTTTAGAAGCAGGCCTTGGCTGGGCAGTAAAGTTGAATTCAAACATTCCTTTTTTGGGCAGAGATGCTGTTGAAGCGATGACTAATTCCGTAAAAAATAAAGATTTATGCTGTTTCACCGTAGATGATCCAGAAGTGGTTTTGAGTGGTCGGGAGAGTATTTTGCGCAATGGTATACCTGTTGGTTATCTTTCGTCGGCTGGCTGGGGTTACACGATTGGGAAAAACATTGGGTATGGCTATGTCCGCGATAACAAAGGTGTCAACCGAGGCTACCTCGAAGCTGGTTCATACGAACTTGAAGTGGCCTGTGAGCGAGTGACTTGTGAAATTCACTTTATTCCACTTTATGACCCAATGATGGAGCGGATCAAAGTATAGGAATACGGATTTCTTAAGTTACCAATTTGGTAGTGGCTAATGACATATGCCTTACTGAACAACAGGGTCTGCAGGGCCCTGTAAAGCGGCACTCTTACCAGGTGCTCTTTTTATCCAGCTAGGAGTAGGTGGGTATTTTTATAAACCTAGGTACTGGTAAACCCTAAATCTTTAAGGAGTTTCATATGAACTTTAAACTTATCAAGGCTTTATCTGTTGCCTTACCTATGACTCTGATTTCGGTGTCAGGGCTATCGAACGCGGCAGATAGCAACAAACCAATCAAAATCCCACTTAAAAGCTGGTCTAGCCAAGTTGTTATGGCCCATGTTATTGGTGGCATGTTCGAAACTATGGGGAGCAGAGTTGAATATATTCCAGTTGATAATCAGGCAGCGTTTGAGGCTGTCCGTATTGGTGATCTCACTATAGTACACGAGGTGTGGCAATCCACTATGCAAAATGCTTTTTTCAATGCGATGGAAAAAGGTGGCCTGATTGATGCCGGTACCCATGATGTTATAACCAAAGAAGAAATGGGCGTCCCCAATTGGGTTATTGAAAAAGATCTTTGTCCTGGGTTGCCAAAATGGGAAGCTTTGCAGAAATGCTACGCCGCATTTGCAACACCAGACTCAGGTGGTAAGGGCCGTTGGTTAGAGGGGCCACAAAGCTGGCATGGTGATGTTATGCCTAATCGTCTTAAAGGATTGGGTCTGGATAATGATTGGACGGTTAAGTTTGCTGGTGCTGCTGATGCTTTATGGGCTGAGTTGAAGTCGGCTGAAAAAGAAGGACGTGGTACTGTGATATTTAACTGGTCCCCAAACTTTACTGACGCAACTGGATTCACCTTTATTGAATTTCCGCCTTACTATGATGGCTGCCGTCTTGCGGATGGTGGCAGTGTAGCAACTACGGGTTGTGGTTCTCCAACTGGATGGTTGAAAAAGGGAGCTCACTACAAGTTTTCAAAGACTCACCCGAAGGCTTATTCTGCATTTTCGAAGACTACGTTTAATAAAAAGCATATTGGACAAATGGCAGCACTAGTAGATGTTGATGGAATGAGCCATGAAGATGCAGCAAAGAAGTGGTTGGCTGACAATAAAGATGTCTGGACACCCTGGACGGAGTCAACACTTGGTGCAGGAAATTAAAAACAACTCATCTGACAAAGGCCAGTTTACAGTTTGGGCTCTGGCCTTCTTCCTCTCTTGGACTTGGCTCCAGGAGGGGCTTTTTGAGTTTTCATATGGGTAATGTATTTTCACGCTAGTGGCGCGGTAGACTTGCAACCAAAACACACGCACTTTGTTTCGGAGTTCCTATTCTTCTGCCATGTCAAAAGAGATGATTAAATTAACAGAGTATCTGTAATAGCGGATCTAATAACGAGTTGTTTTCGCAATCCGCAACGGCACCCTTGGATCTAAGTGAACGAATAATAACGAAGAAGAGTTAGTGAAGATCGATGTTTCAATAGAAGCTCAATAACAAGGAGAGAAGGTTGCCTATGTGCTGGAAAACTCGGTAAGTGGACAAATGTAGTCATTGAGTTTTTAATATGTACTGTTTCTATATTGTGCTCATGATAAAAGTAAGTGTTTATTAATTCAGCTACTGAAATTAATGAATGAACCATATAGAAGGACACCAGAATAATAATCGCCCAAGAGTTTTTAGAATGAAAAAAATAATTCTGTCTTTGCTTTTTATATTAACCATATTTAGTGCGAATCAAATATTGGCTCAAGATCAAGATCAAGGGACAGATATGGCTCCATGGGCGAAATCGATTCTCCAACCACTAATGGGCAAACCACTACAGGCATCTTTTGAGCTAATTAATGATCAAGGATTTTCATTAACTTATATTGATAAATATGGTTTGATTTTTTCTTGGGATGCGTCGCGTCCCTCCGACGAACAAAGGGGTAACTGGTTGGAAATGGCGACGAAATCATCATTTACAATCTCGTTGTGGACTTGTGGACCTCCAGATGGAAGCCCTGAAACTGCAATGTGGGAAGAAAAGATTAGGATTGCAGAGTTAAGGTCGAACAAGAACGAAAGTCAGCAAATCGTCGAATCAATCAGGGAGCTCACCTTGTTGACTAGTCAGATTACCAAAGTTGACGGTATTGCAAAAAGCTGGCAACAGCCAAATGGCGATAAAGGTACTGGTATTGCCTGGGAAGGCAGCAAATCAGAACCAAGTTATAGATTAAATACTTGGAGGAAAGAGGACACTGGGGATACTTGGATAACTTACAGAATTCGATATAGCTGTTCTTAGAGGGTTTGCAATAATAAGGAGTATTATTTGAAATATACTGCGCCAAGTTACAAACAGGTGAGGTGGGTATTGCAAATTGGTGGTTGGATGACTGTATGGGCCTCATTGCTATTAGCCGTGCCAAGTGCTGTTTTTGCATTGTCTAATAGTGATATTGTCAATGCTACTAGCCCCTCCTCAGTATACATGAGAAAGGGCTTTGAACTGTCGGACGGATCTATCAAAGAGCTTGTTTCTCATAAAACTGGAGTCTCTCTTTATTACTGTAATCCTGTCTCAGTTAGAGCTAATCCCGACATTAACGCTAGGAAAATCACGAGTATAAATGATGGTAACTTTGAGACCTTTGATCTTAAGGCGTCAGCATCAGCAGAAGGCTGGGCAGATGTATTCAAAGATGGAAGGCATATTGGGTATTCTGCACAAGCTGTTAAGAAAGATGGGCAGGTTGATAACATCATCTGTCCACAGCCGAAGTGGCTGACCTTATCAACATTAGAGGTGGCGGGTGTTCAATTTAACGCGGAATTAATTGACCAGCGAGACCTGATAATTAAGGATGGTGATGGGACAGTCCTCTATACACGAAGAGTGAGCGATAAAACTTCTTTATATGAGTTGAATAATGCGAATGGAATATTTGGTTGGATCGTAGGGTGGGATCTGTACGATGACTCACAATACTTTAAGGACATTGACTTTACTGTTGCAAGAGTGGTTGTGCCTTATCTTGATGAAAAAGGTAATCAAGAGGTATGGGATGCAGTTTACCAAGGGGTGCAGAATCTTAAATTTTTGAGCATGCTCTCCGACGTGCATGGCCAAGTACCTATTGTTGCAGGTCTTGGTGTTCGAGGGCCAAGGTTTTGTAACTCTAATGCGTGTGCATGGCACTGGAAGCAGCCAATTTTCGTAACTATTAAGCGAACCAGTAATGGTATTGAAGAAATAATAGATAATGGGGCGTTTGATTTTCAGCTTGTAAAAGGGATGACGCGTGCTGATCAATTCTTATATAACTGGCTGTACTGGAACCCTGGTGGCTTAAGGAAGTTACTTCAAGGTCAGATTGGCCAGCAGATTGAAGCGATAACAACCCAATGCACTCCAAGTAAGTTGGCACTATATAAACATTACTTTATACCTCAATGGGAATGGGCAAGCCCTTTGCATTACGATAGGTCTAACCGCGGTTTGACGATAAAGGACCAAGCCAAAAACCATCTTTCAGACACAGAGTATGAATCCTATTACGAAGATAGGGATGCATCATATGCAGTACTGTTGGATTATTTATGGGGCCCAGAGACTAACGGACATGAATATTTTTACAGTCTTATGGATTGTGTTGAAGGCAGTCCAGAGGATAGAGAGTTAGTTAGAAATATTGTTGGGTACCTAAACCTTCCGCTAGATGCTGATCTGTTGAAAGTCGTCATTGACGAGAGAAAGTGAAATTGATGTCGATAATTTTATTTTGGTAATGGGAATAACGTATACTGCTTGGTAATAGATAAAGTACAGCTAGTCGTTTTTTATGGCTAGCTTTTTGAGTAAAGACTTGGATTTATTTGTGGTTGCTCCTAGCCTAACTATTCACTAAAAAGCATTAATAAAACATGTTAAAAATAGTCAATATCTCAAAATCATTTGAAGACGGTACGGCACAACAAAAAATATTAGATCAACTCTCGTTTGTGATTGAAGCGGGTAAAAGTGTCAGTATTCGAGGGGCATCTGGATCGGGAAAATCGACTCTGTTGCATCTGCTGGCTGCCCTAGATAAACCAGATGAGGGTCAAATACTGCTGGGCGGCGTGCTAAGGTCAGACACAACCAACAATATAACTAACGATATAACTAACGATATAACTGCATTGTCGGAGTCACAAGCCGATAATTACAGGATGTCGACAATTGGCATAGTGTTTCAACGATATAATTTGATAGACGTGGTATCGGTGCTCGACAACATTTATTTGCCAGCCAGACTCAATGCTATTAACGGCCGCCCAGTCGATGTAGGCTACATCGACACTATAATTGAGGCTCTGGGCGTCTCAAAGCATATCAACAAACTACCTAATCAGCTCTCGGGAGGCGAACAGCAGCGAGTTGCGATTGCCAGAGCGTTAGCGCATAAGCCTAAATTGCTCTTAGCTGACGAACCTACCGGCAACCTAGATAACAAAAACTCAGACATTGTTAGCCGCCTATTGATAGATACCTGCGCACAACTTAAAACAACACTGGTATTAGTTACCCATAGCGAAAGAGTCGCCAAACTCACCGATCAACAAGTCTTTTTGAGTGAGGGTCGTTTAGTGAGCGAGGCGAGTTAAACCCATTTTGATAAAAATCACACTCTTTTTTAAACTACTGTTGAGTAGCTACAAATCCACAAAATTTAGTGTGTTGATGCTTATTGCATCGCTTTTAATTGCTGCTTGTGGCTTATCTACCGTATTAATCGTTAATGCTAGCGCCAAACAAAGCTATGCCAGTAACAGTACTTTTTTGATCAGCAATGTTAAATATCAAGTTATCCCTAAAAATACCCAAGCCATACTTACCAAAAGCGATTACGCATATTTGCGCAGGCTCGGCTTTAGCCAACTTATCGCTGTCGCACAAACGTCAACTCATATCTATGCCGAGCAACAGACGCAGACACAGCTAGAGCAACAAAAAGTCTCTAAGCGTCGAATAGACATTACGGGCATTGATACCATCGCGCTACTGCCTTTAATAAGCAGTGGCGTCAAGAGCGCAGGTCTTTCATCACGCCAAAGTGATCAAACTGCAATACTCACTGCTATTCCTTTTTCCATGCCTACCGGTATTGTCCACCCCTCCCTGCTAGCGCAACTGATCGCCAATAGTGATGTATCCATTTTTGACAAGACATTAAATAATTTTTCAATTCCTTTTAATGACGGCAATGATGCTGCTAATGGCAGTAATAACAATGCTGATGTGGAGACGCCAGCGTCAATAAAAACAATCACTTTACCCAAACTCGTTGCACTTAAAGACCCCAGTTTAGGCAATGACATGGTGACCGACATTGGCGAATTCTATCGCTTGTTTCCTGGTAGTAATTTAACGAGTTTACTGTTGGTCAGCGCAAAGGCGGGTCCAGAACTCGATGGACTCGTCAAGGATCTTAGTGCCGTTTTACCTACACATTTGCAGCTAGTTTCGTTGAGTGATGGTGCACCTCAAGGCGAACTCACCAATAGTTTTCACATGAACTTATTGGCCATGGCTTTATTGATGTTTGTCGTGTGCTTGTTCATTGTCATCAACGCTGTCAATTTACTCATCAACGCACGCATGCCTTGGTTTAAGATTTGTCGTCAATTAGGCTTCCCCCGCTACGTTATTTTTGTCAGCCAAATTATAGAAATTGTGTTAATTACTTTTGTGTCCGTCTGCGCAGGTATTTATTTAAGTATTCATTTATCTAATATCGTTGCACCAACGGTGCAGGCCACGCTCGAGGGTTTATATGGCGTAGAAATTGGGTTTGGCAACACCTCGCTCTTAAGTCTGTTTTTACAGGTATTTGGCATCAGCGTGTGCGGCAGTATTGCTGCGACTGTGGCGCCCTTTAGCTCAAGCAACCAAGCTTTACATTCAACGCAGGCGCACGATAACTTGGCGGTTAATCAAGCAAAATGGCAACGCAACTTTTGGGTGTTATGTATTCTGTTTGCGCTGCTAGCGTGCGCTATATTGTATGCTGCAACAGCGCTATGGCTATTACTCGTCGCTACTGCAACACTTATATTATCGGGCTGTAGTTTATTACTGGCTAATTATCCGCGGGTGATTGATGCAGTTTATCGGCTGATTCCGCATCGCTTTATTATGCTACGTATTAGCACCAAACAAAGTAGCGCTTTATCAGGTAAAACTAAGGTTGCCTGCTGTGCATTTTTTATTGCTGCCACCAGCAATATAGGCATGAACTTAATGGTAGACAGCTTCAGAGGTGCAACCGTGTCGTGGCTAGAATCGCGGCTAGCGACAGATTATTATCTGTATTACGAAGGCAATGTAGATATAGTGGCAATCGGGCACGAGGCCAAAGTAGAGGTGTTTCAGCGCTTTGAAAATAATACTACCTACGAGGGCACCTTACTGCAGCAACATAGCTACCCATCCACCAAGCAGTTTAAAGACGCGATGGTATTTGATAAAGTAGACAATAAAGTTGCCGCCTGGAAAGCATTTCAACAGACGAATGGAGTCTTCGTTAATCAGCAATTTGCGTTCGAGTATAAACTTGACATTAATGACATCATCAATGTTCCGCATCCATCGACGCAACGCTTAACGGCCTATGTCATTAAGGGTATTATTTATGATTTTGGTAACCCTTATCGGCAAATTCTGCTACCACTATCTCAATTTGATGCTGCAATCTCCAAAAGTACAATTTATGCCATCAATACAGATGTAGCGGGACTCGAACGGTTTAAAGTTGCACTAGACATACAAGGCATAGACTCGGAAAAATCTTTATTGGATGCCGCAAAACTATTAGCCATATCTAAACAAACTTTTGATCGTACTTTTATTATTACTGATGGGTTAAATATAGTGACGCTGCTAGTGGCTGGGTTATCTCTCGCCTGTGCAATAGTGGTATTAATGAATGATGCTCGACCACAAAACATGCTATTGCGTAGTTTTGGTGTGTCGGCAATTAAAACCCAGCTACTTGCTCTCTTTCAGTATTTTTTACTATGCTTCATCGCTCTTATCTTTGCCACACCCTTTGGTATTTTATTGAGCTGGGTGCTTATTTATGAAATTAACCTACAGGCATTTCAATGGACTTATCCACTTCAAATCAACACCCTAAAAATTCTTCAAATTTATGCAGTTAGTTTAAGCATTGTACTGTTAATTATCGCTATACCCATTATAAAAGCCGGTAAGCGCCCTTTGATGGAGGATATTCGATGGCTAAATTAAATAAAAAAATCATCAGTCTCAGCCTAGCAGGTGTGTTTTTATTGGGTACTTACTTCGTTGTGACTTCGCAGATAACCCTTAAGACTCAAACTAACATGTCGGTTTTTGGTCGGAACGTGTACGAGCAAAATGATGATTCTAATAATGCCTTAGCGAGTAATATGGGTAAAAAAGCTGATCCAGATTACCACATGAGTTTTCCGCAGGATCATGGCACACACGATCAATTTGATATCGAATGGTGGTATTTAACCGCTAACTTGCAAGATGAGGCTGGTGATCCCTACGGCTTGCAGTGGACATTATTTCGATTTAAAAACTCACGCCCAAGAAGCTCTCAAGCTGAAGGGGATAACTCGTCTTCGTCATTAAAGAATGCTCCTGTTATGTTAAATGAGTCGACTGTATCTTTAGATAAAAAGTGGCATAACGATCAAATATACATGGCACATGCATCCATTCACTCATCAGATACCCATTGGTTTTCCGAAAAATTTGCTCGTGGCGGGGTCGGTAATGCGGGGCTTACAGCGTTGCCACTGAACTTGTTTATTGATGATTGGCAATGGCTAAATAGTGATGGCGATACAGGACTGTTTCCGTCGACACTGACCTTTAACGCAACCGATACCTCAAAACCAAACGCAGAGGCGAGTGCTACATTTACCCTGGATCAGACGGGGCCCTTGGTGCAACATGGTGACAATGGCTTTAGTGTAAAATCGAACAGCGGCCATGCGTCTCACTATTATAGTGCGCCTTTTATCAGTATTGAAGGCGAGCTAACGCAAGCCATCGATACCGTAACGACCGCGCCTATAAAACTCAAAGGTCAGGCGTGGTTTGACCAAGAGTGGACCTCTCAATTACTCGATACTGGTACTCAAGGTTGGGATTGGTTATCACTTCATTTAGATGACGGCAACAAAATAATGGCTTTTAGAATGCGCTTAAAAAATCAAGATGATTATGTGACGGGATCATACATCACCAGCACCGGCGAACAAATCACACTGCAACCAGGCGATATAACGCTACAGCCAGTATCTGTTAAAAAGGTGGATGGTAGGCAATTACCTTTAATCTGGAAACTGATAATCCCCAGTAAAAAAATAGACCTAACCATATCGACAATAAAAGATAAGCAGTGGAATAACGCCGCTGTTCCCTACTATGAGGGAATGGTCAAGATTGAAGGCTCTCATGGTGGCGTCGGCTTTTTAGAATTGACCGGTTACTGAATATAAATACATCACAACTGCATCAATAGTTTTTTGATCTATACGTGCTTACCTCTTACCCCTTAATTTTTACGGACTAGTTTTACGTACTAGCTTTTAAACATTACTTTTAACTAAACGACAAACAGTCTTATCAGACCAACCTGATATGTCTTGAGATAACGCGTGTGTTGCCACCAATGATGCGCACAATAAACAAACAACCCTGATGTAGAAATTCAATTTAACTACCCCCTACAACGTAAGCTTTATATCAGATACTACTGGTATAAGTTTGTTTTATCTATAAGAAGAATACCGATTTAAACCTTACAGCATTTCCTAAACAGAGCTAGCGAACGTCGGTAGCTTTATAGTGCTTGATGAGCGAACGCAGCTTAGAGTATGGCTGTAAGGTACTTAAGCGATGTTAGAGCGGGTGCGAAGTGGGTAAGGGTGGCATCAAAAGTTGCAGGCAGAAACTAGGCTGGTTATGCATGCGAATAACCAAATGTGACAAAATACAGCTGATAGATTTATCAAAGGTATATCAAAATAGCATCACATGGCGGCATGAGAGAAGGTTCTGGTAGGCCAGTGGGGCCAGTTATAAGGCTACCTCAGAGCTTGAGTTGAACCTGTCAAAGTTAGCTCGTGAGTACACCAATGATGCCTTAGATACGCTGGTAGAAGTCATACAATCAAGCCAGAGTGATTCAGCTAGGATTGCTGCTATTGCGATACTTGATCGAGGTTATGGCAGGCCAACAAAAACGACGTCACTTGAGGTTAACGCACCGTTTGTTGCTACGAAAATACAGTTGGTGGCATACACAGGTTCTTGATTTATCTAACGACGACTTTGCTAGATTAGGGTTTGAAGTTTCCCCTATGTTCCTCAGAAGCGATTTTGTATAAAAAAGCCCAGCATCTAACTGGGCTTTTTGATCCCCAATACATTGAATGTAATGGGTTTATGTGTGGTGGGCCTGGTCAGATTTGAACTGACGACCAAAGGATTATGAGTCCTCTGCGCTAACCGCTGCGCCACAGGCCCGTATGGGAGCCCGCATGATACCC
>Ga0233426_10001347_pt1 | contig 22976 bp, 18 predicted proteins | sample SI_118_April2016_6_FD_179875 | JGI IMG/M metagenome (GOLD analysis project Ga0233426, IMG submission 179875) | Seawater microbial communities from Saanich Inlet, British Columbia, Canada - SI_118_April2016_10_MG | ecosystem: Environmental > Aquatic > Marine > Inlet | place: Canada: British...
TGCATAGGCCGCAAGTCCCGGGGGAGCCAATAGAGCCGTCTGAGAGGAGGTTGTTACCACAGAGCCGCCATCGGTCATACGGGCCGCCATATGCTTGATAAATAAAGTAGTTCCAATTAGGTGCACATCGCAGTTTTCCTGCAACACCTCGCGGCTGATATCGGCGATCGGTGAAGAGGTTTCAATACCGGCAAAATTAATCGCACCATCCAGCTTGCCATAATGGGATACAGCTGCATCGGCCAGTCCAGCAAGTTGCTGCTCATCAGTAATATCACAGCCAATCGCCAGCGCACCCAAACTATCGGAGATAGCCTGTACCCTATCGAGTCTGCGCGCCGCCAACACCAATTTGGCGCCCTCGGCTTGGCAGCGCCGGGCAGTTGCCGCTCCCATACTGCGCTCGTCGGACGCGCCGAGAACAACAATTACCTTGCCTTCCAATCTACCTGCCATATCTATTTACCCCTGCTGTTCTATTTTTATTATTCAGTGGTGACAATCAGATCTTTACCAGCTGCTTGCCAAAATTTTGACCGGAGAAAAGACCGGCCAGTGCCTCCGGGCACTGTTCTATGCCCTCCAGTATATGCTCTTTCACTAGAATCTTGCCCTCAGCCACCCATTGCATTAGCTGCTCGGTAGCCGCTGGGTAGCGATCGACATGGTCGAGCACAATAAAGCCTTCCATATGGCAGCGGCGAATCACCAGTTGCATATAATTTTTTGGTCCCGGCGGTAATTCCTGAACCTGATAGCCACTGGAGATACCACCACAGAGCACAATTCGTCCTCTGTTGGCCATATTGACCAGTGCCGAATCCAGAATATCGCCACCGACATTATCAAAAAACACATCAATATTGTTTTTGCACAGCGCCTGCAAGCGCTCGTCCACAGACTCGGACTTGTAATCGATCACCGCGTCATAGCCGAGCTCATCGATCAGCCACTGACACTTGGCGCGGCCACCGGCAATACCAATAACCCGGCAGCCCTTAAGCTTGGCAATCTGGCCGACAGTGGACCCTGTGGCACCAGCAGCACCGGAAATCAACACTGTCTCCCCGGCTTTGGGCTGGCCTATATCCAGCAGGCCAAAATAGGCGGTAAGACCAGTCAGACCATAGATATGTAACGGGTATGACAATGGCATATCCCCAGGCACCTTGGTCACTGGAAACAAACCAGAACCATCACTGATAGCATATTCCTGCCAGCCAAAACCACCCTGCACCCTGTCGCCAACTCGATAGTCAGCATGCTTGCTGGCAATCACTTCACCGGCGGCAACTGAGCGCATCACCTCACCAATGGCTACTGGTGGTACATAGCTGCGCACATCATTGAGCCAACCGCGCTGGGCTGGCTCAAAGGACAGATACTGGTTCTTTACCAGAAACTCACCATCGGCCAGATCGCGAACTGTCTCGGTCTCAAAGTTAAAGTGCTCTTTGCTAACAGTGGTTTGAGGTCGCGAACCCAGGGTCCATTTTTTATTGATTAATGCTGCTGTCATGGGGTGTACCAGATAGGCGACGAATAGGCGCGATCCTGAATAATATCTGGCGCACGGGGGTCGATGACCGCGCCAAAATATTTGCGGTCATAGGCAGTCCAGCGCGGCGTAGGAATCTGAATAACCCTTGCATAGTAGAAGGCCCGCTGCTCTGGGTCGAAGTCCGGGTCAGTCCAAACCGCAGTTAATTCGGGGTCGCCAATGCTATTGCTATAGCTGGCACTGGCGATATCAACGGTATTGCCCACCGGTGCAATCTTGCCCAACCAGTTGGCACTGCGACCGTCGGACAGAGCTACATCATAGATTTGCTCCTGGGTTTCGCCATTGGCATCCAGCCAGCCTTTAATAATCTGGATACGATCTAGATTAGCACCGTCTGCATCCCTGGAGGCCGCCACCATAAAGCTCGGGGCGCCGCTATCGCTGTGGCCATTTAAATCGCCGCCCATGGGCACCCCTTTGCGATAACCAATACTGGCAAAGTCAGCCTGCATGACATCCGTCTGTGTAAACTCCCAGCCGCCAAAAAAACGCAGCTGAATGCGGGTGCCTGACGTGGCATAGACCTCACGGCGCTTAATCGCCCGAAACAGCGACTCGCGGGTATTTTCTTCTGCCCAGACCGCTGCCAAACCAGAAGACACCAGCTGCCAGATCTTCTGCAACTGGTCAGCCATGCGCTTTTCCGTGCGGTCGACAGAGGGCTCATCATGGGCAAATTTGCCAAAGAAGTTATCCTCGTAGGTGGTGGCCATACCGGTGTGGGAATCGGTGCTGCCAATCAGACCAAACTTAAACGGGTTAACCCCCAGATTGGCCTCATGGCGCAGGCCTTCACGCAGCGCCGAGCGACTGTATTCATACTGCAGCATATGGGGCTCTTTGGGCGTGCCAAGGGTAATATTGCCCTCATCCCAGGTCTCAAAATTGGCGAACTCATCGGTCGGCGACAGAAATGGATGGGCTTCCCCGTCCCCTTTTATCTGGGTGGTTTCATAGACCGGCTCCCAGCGCGCCCGCTTGCGAGCATATGATGCATCCAGGGGTAGGCCATTTTCCCGGTTGGGAGAAAACATGCGTCCATTGCTGACATTACCATTGTGAGCAATGGCCAGTACCTCACCCCCTGTCTGCTTTTCATAGTCCGCCAGAGCATCCCATAAATCCTCCGGGTCATTGCTGTGCTGGGCGGAAAAAGGCGTTTGTTGGGAGGCCAGATCTGCACCATCTTTATATATCACTACCCGGTGCAAATTATCGCCGGTAATCATAGAGGTCCATTCGTACCCGACAAAGGCGGTAAACAGCCCCGGCTCATTATATTTGTCCGCCACTGCGGAGGCTTCCGCCCAGATTGACTTGCGCAGGCTGTCCGGGGTTAAGTATTCTGACTCGCTGGTTTGAATAGCATCAGAGAAAGCCAGCGCCAGGCCCATCATATCTCCCTGCTTCATCATGTCCTGCCATTCCATGCCCATCTTCCATTCTTTGAGACGGGGATCATTGGCCTCCAGCTGCGCATAGATACCCAAATACTCCGCATGGTCTGTTACCGCCAAAAAATCCAGGGGACGGCGCAGTCGCGCCGGCATACCATTATCTGCTTCCACGGTTTGTCCGCGGGCAAACATAAACGCCTGATCTTTGGTCAGGCGGGTCTGTAAAATAAAGGCATCGGCAGATAACTGGGAATGCAGATGCAGATCGCCCCAGTAGAGATTGGTTATACCCTCTCGTACCGGCGTGGAATAGAGTAATTTTTGATCTGCCAATGGTGGCTCGGTGGCGTTTACTGACAGGCCGGCAGAGAGTGCAATCACACCCAACATCGAACCATAAAGTTGCTTTTTCATTATTTTTTCCCAAATGTGTTGTTTTAGCTGGCCCTGCGCAATAGGGTGGCTAGGTGAAAAACACGAAAATCCAAAGATTTGTTCATCATTTATTTTTATAGGCACTGAGCGGAGTAACAATCTCAATAAGGTTGCCATTGTTATCGCGGATAAACAGCAACCTCACACCGGCCGCATCAAAATTGGTCGGCGCTAATTCCAACTCAACACCGCGACTGATAAGCTCAGCCGCCACCCCATCAACATCAGCGCTATTAAAGGCCATATGCACATAGCCACGATCCGACATAGCGGTAAATACATCTGGCGCAACCACCTCATCCTGAAACGCCTGCTTGGTGCCAACGACCTCAATCATAAATCCATTGGCAGAGATGTAGCCCACATCGACATCCGGGTACCCATCTATATCCCATTCACGCACCACCTCAAAGCCAAGGATGCGGTTATACCAGTCCACAGTGCCATCGTAGTCATCTGTTGAAATCATAATATGATCGGCGCGCATCAGTGCCAGAGGGTTGGTGGGCTGCTCCTGAGCAACAGCCAAAGAGCTTATACAAACCATAATCAATCCAGCCAGACTGCTCTTAAACATAGCCATCACCTCAGCTGATCGGCATTGATAATATCTGTGCTCACATAGTCATTGAGCAACTCATGGAAGCGCTGCACACGCTTCTCCTGATGGGTCAGGATGCAACCTTTAAACCCGCGGGAATTAAGCCCCTGCTGCTGGCTGGTGCCAATACTGAGATCCTGATCTGCCACATAGCCTACCGACTGACCATCGCCGTAAACGCTGTGGCGGTTCTCAGCCCATTCCAATGGCATAGGCCCAATGGGGGTAATGACTTCTTCCATGCCCTCAACCGGCGGTGCCAATACCCAATGGTGAAAGACACATTTTTGTGGGTCGGTTGGGTGAGGCTCAGTGCGCAGAATCTGACACTGTTCCGGGGACATAGTGATGGTGAGGTTGGGAAACAATGTGCAGTGAAAGTAATCCACCAGCTGCTGATCGCTCATATTCTCGTAGTTGGTATAGCCTATTTCCGGGCCCATACGGCGCTTGGCCGCCACTATCGCCTCGCGGATATCGCCGGTGTGGCCATTGTAATCGGCCGGATCAAGACCCCAGGCGCGAGCAACATCATCCAGAGGTGCAGGCACCTCACCGGTCTCAAAATCTGGATTTCTGGTGCTGGCCTGATGGCCTTTCATCCACATGGAGTTATGGCCGGTTTCGTACATCTCAAATACGGTGTCCGACAGGCCGTCATTAATAAAGGTAGACAGCTCCGGATGAATAGTCGGTAAATGATAACTTTCATTAAAGTTATCGCGGATAATCTTCCAGTTAAAATCCGCATCGGCGGACAGGTACATCACTCTTATCCAGTCATCCAGCCCATAGCTTGCCAGCCTCTCCGGCAAGGGCGCCAGCCAATCCAGCAGTGGCGCCACATCCTCATCCATGCAGTAGAAAATAAACGGACCCCAGGTCTCGCAGCGCACCTCTGTCAGAGTCACCTTGCCGCAGGGATTGCCATCGGGAAAGTCATCGGGATCCTGAACATTGACCAGCACACCAGCGGGAGAGAACTGCCAGCCATGATAGCCACAGGTAATTTTGTCACTGCCGCCAATCTCACCCAGCACAAGGCGATTGCCCCGGTGAGGACAGCTATTATAAAACGCCTTAATGCTGCTGTCGGCCTGGCGCACCATAATCACAGATTCGGTACCCAGATTGTGGCGCACATAGTCGCCCTCTTCCTCCAGCTCAGCGACCATGCCCCCCAGATGCCAAACCTTTGGCCACAGGTGCTGGTTCTCGCGCTGCATAAATTCTTTCGAGATATAGCGATCTGCGGTAATGGTATCCCCCCTTACCGGCAGATCAAATCCCTTGGCATAACGAGAAGTCTGTGCGCCCATGATGCTTCCTTTTTTCTTATTCTTGTCTTTAGTCGTATTAATAGCCCAGCAATATCAATAATGTACAGTTAGCAATCACTTCGCCATCAGGCCGCCATCCACAACCAGTTCTGTACCAGTAACATAGTTGGCTTCATCAGAGGCGAGGAACAATACACAGTTAGCCACTTCCTCAGGAAAGCCCATGCGTCCCCAGGGAACACTCTCGCCGATCTTCACAAACTCATCGTAATTATCCCGACGCGCATCATTTTGGATATTGGTATCAATCAGCCCGGGGTGGACAGAGTTACAGCGGATTCCATCAGCGGCATGCTCCATGGCGATGGTCTTGGCCAGGTTTTGTACCCCGGCCTTGGCAATACCATAGACAGACACACCGGGCAGGCCGCGCAGGCCAGCAACCGAAGACATATTAACAATTGAGCCGCCACCACTGGCAATCATGGCCGGCAGCGCCTTGCGGCAACCAAAGAACACACTGCGGATATTCACATCCATCTGCAGATCATAGTCTGCAGTGGTGTATTCGCTGATGGGTCTGAGCAGAGCGATACCTGCATTGTTGACCAGAATATCCAGACTGCCAAAGCGCTCGACCGTTGCGTCTACAACTTCCTGCCAGCGGTCCTCATCAACAACATTTTGCTCCATGGCTAACACCTCGGCACCCAGAGCAACCAGATCTTTCTCAGCGGCAGCCAGTCCATCCATATCAATATCGGTGATCACCAGCTTGGCACCCTCCTGGGCAAAGCGAACGGCACTGGCATAGCCCAGCCCCGGGTTAGATGCTGCACCTGTGATAATCGCAACTTTGTTTAATAATCTAGCCATAATGTTGTTCCCTATTTTTCTTCTTAAAATTATTAGTTATAAATGTGGGTTAAATAGCATTCCAGCCGCCATCGACTTCCAGCAAGCTTCCAGTGCTGAAGGACGACAGGTCCGACGCCAGATACATCACACCATTGGCCACTTCCTGGGGAGTGCCAAGGCGATTAATAGCATGTTTTGTAGCCAGTACTGACAGGTCCTCAACCAGGCTCACCACCAGCGGTGTGGCCACATTGCCCGGGCAGATTGCATTGATGCGGATATCCCGATTGGCATATTCCACCGCCACAGTGCGGGTCAAACCAGCCACAGCAAACTTGCTGGTGACATAGGGCGAGGCATTGGGAAAGGTATTGCGACTGGTGGCAGAAGCTACATTGACAATGCGCCCGCCGCCCTGTTTAAGCATCTGGCGAATCTCCGCCTGCATGCACAGCCACACGCCTTTGAGGTTAACCGCCATAACGCGGTCGAATTCAGCCTCACCAACCTCATGGAATTCCTGCAACGGTGTTGCTGTACCAGCATTGTTGACCGCAATATCCAGTCGCCCAAAGCGCTCGACAATGGCATCGAGCATGGTATTCACATCAGAGCAATCACTGGCATCATTGATCAGACCCAGCACCTCAGCACCATTCTCTTGCAGATCGGCCACCGCCTTATCCAGAGCATCAGGGGCAATATCTGTGATCGCCAACTTAGCTCCAGCATCGGCAAAAGCCAGGGCACAGGCATAGCCCAACCCGGCACCGGCGCCAGTAATTAGCACTACCTTATCGTTAAAATCAAATGTCATACTCGATATTCTTATTCTATTTTTTGGCTGTTATTCAGGCAGCATTGCCGCCATCGACCATATACACACTACCGGTACAGTAGCTGCTGTCGTCACTCCCAAGGAACACCATCATCTTGGCAATTTCCTCAGGCTGGCCATAGCGGCCCAGAGGGGTGACAGCCTCGACCATAGCGCGAAAATCTGGCGCGCCAGCCTCGGCAAAGCCCTCTTCAATTGACGTAATCATGCGTGTTTCCACCGCGCCCGGATTAACTGTATTGACCCGGATATTATGGGGTCCACATTCCAGTGCAGCGCAGCGCATCAGGCCGATCACCGCATGTTTACTGGCGTTGTAACAGGCCGTATTTGGCGAGCCCTTAACACCGGCACCAGAGGAAGTGATAATAATGCTACCGCCACCATTGTCGCGCATTACCGGAATCACATAGTGCAGACCCAGCCATACACCGCGAACATTCACCGCTAGCACCTTATCCAGGTTACTGACATCAGTGCTGGCAATGTCGCCAATTTCACCCTCGACACCTGCATTGGCGACAAAGACATCAATAGCGCCAAAACGCTCAACACAGGCATTAACCATGTTCTTAACCTGGTCATCCTGGCTCACATCCACCGCGATGCACGCGCACAGATCAGCGCCCAGTTCATCCACAAGGGGCTGAGTCTCCCCAGTGCCCAGATCAGCCAACATAACTTTGGCGCCCTCGGCGACAAACTTACGCACCGCCGCCTGGCCAATACCACCGCCAGCACCAGTAATTAAAACCACCTTATTATCGAGCTTCATATTCTGTCCTTTCATAAAATTGGTGCGTTAAACGCTACGCCGCAGGTATTTCACCAGCGGCAACCATGGCATCAAACAGCTCAGTACCCAGCGGGTTGCGACGCAGACAAAGGCCGCCATTGACCTGCAAATTTTCACCGGTCATAAAGCATTCATCAGAGGCGAGAAAGGTCGCTGCTGCGGCAATATCTTCACTGGTGCCAATACGACCCAATGGATAGCAGCTTTCAAACTCCGCCAGCAGCGCGGCGCTCTTTAAGGGCTCTGCGGTCATAGGTGTTGCGGTCAACCCGGGGGAGATGCTGTTGGCGCGAATACCCTGAGGGCCATATTGATTGGCCACACAGCGAATAAGATGGTCAGTTCCCGCTTTGGTACCCATGTAAGCGGCATGGTCATCTAACATAATATTGGCCGTTGCAGAGGAGATTTGAATAATCGAGCCACCGGTAGACTCCATGGTCTGCACCAGCTTCTGCAGCCACACAAACGGCCCCTTAAACTGCAGATCAATCATCTGGTCGAGCTGCTCTTCGGAGTTCTCGGGCAGAGGTACCAACAGCCCCCAACCGGTGGAATTAATTGCCACATCCAGACGCGAATGGCGCTCGACAATAGTATCGATCATGGCATTGATTGAGGTCTTTTTGCTGAAATCGCAGTGCACCCAGTCGCCATTAATCTCGCTTGCAAGCGCACGCAAGCGGTCTTCATTGCGGCCAGAGACCACAACTTTAGCACCCTCGTCAGCGAAGCGGCGGGCCATAACCTGACCCATATTATCGTTGCTGGCAGCCCCTACAATAGAGACAACTTTACCCTCAAAACGACCCATAAGAGTTCCCCCCAGGTATAGCTACATTGGCATAGCTATAATGATGTACCTATAGTTATTATGCTCTGGCAATAACGGCCCAGAGAGAAACACGATAAAACAGACATGAATGTTTCTTTTAAAGACTATATTACCAATCAGCACCGCCTGCAAGGGCTTTATCGGCAATATTGGAGGGGGTGTAATAGAGAGTTGGCGGCAGTAATTCAGCCCAGGGATCTAGCACCTGCCGCCCCGTCATCCTGAGCGCAGCGAGGGATCTTCTTCCAGCGACAACCCGACCTACTCGATCAAGTTCGCCTCTTGATAAATATCATAAAGAATAGCCGTGAGATAAGTCATCACGCGCTTGGCCCGGGCCTTCTTGCGCACAGACATGTGGCTCAAAGCCATGCCTTTCATTAAAAACTGCACCATATCGTGGGCGCCTTCCAGTCTCGCCAGATTCTGCCAGTGGGGAAACACCGCCTTGGCTGTATCGAGAAACTGCTTTTCAAAATCTTTTTCTACCGGGTCAATCACCTGACGCAGCTCGGCGTCGGTGCGCGAGGCACTCAGCAATTCCTGATAGGCCAGAAACGAGGGTAGATTGACATATTGCCAGGCCGCTTCAACAGATTCTCGAATCACCTGATGGGTCAGAGTGCGCTGAGGATCATCAATATCTGCCATTAACTCCAGATACTCTTGCAGACGCAGCTTATGCAAGTGATCAACCACCGCTCTCATCACCGACATGCGTGAAGGAAAATGGTGCATCATCGCGCCACGGGAAACGCCGGCATAGTTAGCGATTAATGCGGTGGTAGTATTGGCATAGCCCAGCTCGAGAAGACATTGAATCGTCGCTTCCAATATCGCCAACCGAGTCATGGCACTTTTTTCTGCCTGCCAGCCTTTCTCATTGCGTTTTGGTCGCTTAGTTTCTGTCGCCTTTGCCTTCGCTGTCACTTTAACTGCCTTTGATTTTTTCATTAATGCCACCATTAAAAAGTCCTTTTTACTTAGGTGAAACGTCTTTAACCCTTAAAAACAGGCCGGTGATTGTAAATTTCTTTGCCTATAAAAACAATTATGCTTGCCTTATTTATGCGAAAAACTATAAATGCTGTGCCCTGAGCAACTAAACTATCAACTCAACCGCCATCTTCGCCAGGGGCTTAACCAGCAAGCCCATGCGACTGGCCTTGTCACTTGAAGCATTGCCCTCCTGCGCGCGCTTGGCAACACCCTGAAGAATTGCCGCAAAGCGAAACATGCTGAAAACAACGTAGAAATTCCAGTTGGGAATATTCTCCAGACCCATGCGCTGACAGTACAGAGCCACATAGTCTTCCTCAGAGGGAAGACCCAGAGCCTGCCGATCAATACCACCGAGGCCAGCCAGCACAGAATCATTATCCAGACGCAGCTGCATACATTGGTAAGCGAGATCAGCATAGGGATGACCCAGTGTTGATAGCTCCCAATCGAGCAGTGCCAGGGGCCTTGGTTCAGATGGATGGAACATAATATTATCCAGACGAAAATCCCCATGAACCAAAACCAGCTTGCCATCGTCCGCGGGCATATTTTGCGGCAGCCACTCCATAAGCCGGTCCATATCGCCAATGGTCTCAAGCTCTGACGCCCGATACTGCTTGCTCCAGCGATCGGTCTGGCGGGAAAAATAATTGCTCGGCCTGCCATAGTCAGCCAGACCTACCTTATCCACATCCACCGAATGTAAATCCACCAGCACCTGATTCATCTGATCAAAAATAGCCCCGCGCTCGGCATTACTCATATCAGGCAGCGCCGGATCCCAGAACACAGTGCCTGCCTTAAACTCCATCAGATAAAACATACTGCCAATCACAGAGTCATCTTCACAGAGATGATAGACCTCCGCCACTGGCACCTCAGTATTGGCCAGTGCCGACAACACCCTGTATTCCCGATCCACCGCATGGGCAGACTTGAGCAGCTCCCCCGGCGGTTTGCGCCGCAGCACATATTCACCACTGGCCGCCATAATTTTAAATGTCGGATTAGACTGCCCACCGGCAAACTTCTCCGCCGTCAATGGCCCCTTAAAACCAGCCACCTTGTCCTCGAGATAATCTGCCAGCTGGGCCACATCAAAATCAAAATTTGTCTGCATGCTCAGGTACTTTATTTAGGCGTTGCTGTTGGAATAGCGTTCAATAATTTGCTTGCCCAGCGCCATCTGATGCACCTGATCCGGGCCATCGGCCTGGCGACACCAGCGCGCATAGTTGTAGCCCTCCGCCATGCAGTAATCTTCGGTTAGACCACCAGCCCCGTGCATCTGCATGGCTCGATCAATAATATTCTGTACCAGCAGCGGTATGGTAGTTTTGGTCGCGGCAATCATATCAATGGAGGCAGGCACCCCCTGCTGATCAATTTTGTGGCAGGTTTTCAACACCAACAGGCGAGCCATTTCAATTTCCGAAAACATCCGTGAAATATCTTCCCGCACCGACTGATGCTTGCTCAGAGGGCGACCAAAAGTCACCCTGGACGTGGCGCGCTGGCAGGCCAGCTCCAGCGACCGCTGCGCAGTACCTATCAAGCGCATACAATGATGCATGCGCCCGGGACCCAGGCGGCCCTGGGCAATTTCAAAGCCCCGGCCCTCGCCAAGCAGCACATTTTCAAGGGGCACACGGCAGTTTTCAAAAACCAGCTCCGCATGACCAATAGGCGCATCGTCATACCCAAACGTCGACAGCGGCCTGACCAATGTCAGCCCCGGCGTATCCTTGGGCACCAGCACCTGAGTCTGCTGCAAATGACGGTTGCTGTTATCCGGGTCCGACTTGCCCATCACAATTAATATCTTGGTGCGCTCATTCATTGCCCCGGTGATAAACCACTTGCGGCCATTGAGCACCCATTCATCGCCATCTTTAACAATACTCATCTCGACGTTGGTGGCATCACTGGATGCAACCTGAGGTTCTGTCATTGCATAGGAAGAGCGAATATCGCCAGCCAGCAACGGTGTCAGCCACTGCTCCTGCTGCGCCTTGGTGGCGTAATTCATAAATACTTCCATATTGCCGGTGTCCGGTGCATTGCAGTTAAACACCTCTGGCGACCAGATGACCCGCCCCATCAACTCACACAGAGGCGCATATTCAGCAAAGCTTAAGCCCCCATGGTCACAGTATTCAGCATGGGATGGAGGCACAAAGAGATTCCACAGACCTGCAGCCTTAGCCTTTAACTTGAGCTCATCCATCAGAGGCAGAGGCGCAAAACGGTTTTCTGCAGCATCTAACTGACGGGCATAATTCTCCTCATTAGGGTAGATATGCTGCTCGAAAAAATCACTCAGCCGCTCGAGTAATTGCTGAGACTTTTCGCTGTTTTGGTACATAGTGGAACTCCGCTAAAGGTATTTTTTAAAAAGGCCAAATTAATTATTGAGACAGGTTGAGAGACTGCACTGGGAACACCATGCTTTACCACCAGGGGTAAAAAGGAGGCATATCCGCCGAAGCACTGGACTTAAAATCAGCCCGCCGCTTTTCCAGAAAGGCCGACACCCCCTCCTTGCCATCCGCCGAACTGGTGTAATACACCGCCAGAGATTCAACCTTATGGGCCTCCACCGGATGTGCGGCCGCAGAGTTGCGATACATCATCTGTCGGATCAACGCAGACGACACAGGCGCAGTATTGCTGGCAATCTGCCCCGCCATCTCATAGGCCCTGGCCAGCAAATTATCTGGCTCGCAGACCTCATAAACCAACCCGCCACTGTGGGCATCGTTGGCATCAAATATCTCCCCGGACAGCATCCACTTTAACGACTGCTGCATACCCACAATACGAGGCAAAAACCAAGTAGAACAACCCTCAGGAGCAATGCCGATCTTGCCGAACACAAAACCGATCCGCGCCTTCTCTGACGCCAGACGAATATCCATCGCGCAGATCATGGTAGCGCCAATACCCACAGCAGCACCGTTGATCGCAGCGATTACCGGCTTTTTACATTCATAAATGGCCAGAGTCACCTTGCCACCACTATCGCGAACACCAGGCATACTGTCCGGATCTTCCATCTCGGCAAGGGTAGGCTGACGCCCCTCATCAAGGCCAAACACATTGCCCGTTGATGTCAGATCCATACCAGCACAAAACGCCTTGCCGGCACCGGTCACAACAATCACCCGCACAGCATCGTCTTCACTGGCGCGATAAAACGCCGCCGCCAACTCATCGCTCATTTCCAGCGTAAAAGCATTCATGCTATCTGGTCGATTGAGCAGCAGAGTTAAAATGCCGTCCTCAACCAGATACTTAATTGTGTTGTATTCCATAATCAGCCCTTGTTATGCCACCAATCAAAGGGAGAGAGCAGCCATTTGCCAACCTGAATAAAAGTTTTAACAGCCAAACTCCCCGAGAATTTTCCGTTCGGATATTAGCATCTGCAAAAAAAACAAACTAGCATAACTTTTATTTAAGCCCACAAATCCCAGAGCCCAGATACAAAAAAGCCCAGCACTTGCTGGGCTTTTTTGTATCCACTTTGTATCAGTGCCTTACTACTCAGGGCGCATATGGGGAAATAACAGCACATCGCGGATAGACGGCGAATCCGTCAACAACATCACCAGCCGATCAATGCCAATACCCTCACCAGCCGTCGGCGGCATACCGTATTCAAGCGCGCGAATATAGTCAGCATCAAAGTGCATAGCCTCATCATCACCGGCATCCTTCTCCGCCACCTGCTGCTTAAAGCGCGACTCCTGATCTTCCGCATCGTTAAGCTCCGAGAAACCATTAGCAATCTCACGGCCACCCACAAAGAACTCAAAGCGATCGGTGACATGAGGGTCCTGATCATTGCGGCGCGCCAGCGGCGACACCTCTGCCGGGTACATAGTAATAAAAGTAGGCTGCTCCAAAAGATGCTCAACCGTCTTCTCAAAAATCTCAATCTGCACCTTGCCCAGGCCCCAGATATCCTTCAGTGGAATATGCAGCCCCTCAGCAATCTTGCGAGCACCGGCTTCATCAGCCAACTGCTCAGCACTGATATCCGGGTTGTACTGCAAAATAGAATCAAACACCGACAGACGGGTAAATGGCTCAGCAAAGTCATAATGAGTCTCGCTGACCACCTCGCCCTCAGCATCCTTAACCGTATTCACCACCTTAGTCGAACCCAGCACCTCAGTGGTCATCTTGCGCAGCATATCCTCAGTCAGATCCATCAGATCATTAAAATCCGCATAGGCCTGGTAGAACTCCAACATAGTGAACTCAGGATTATGGCGCGTCGACAAACCCTCATTGCGGAAATTGCGGTTGATCTCATAAACCCGCTCAAAACCACCCACCACCAGCCGCTTCAGATAAAGCTCCGGCGCAATACGCATATACATATCAATATCCAGCGCATTGTGATGAGTCACAAAAGGACGCGCCACCGCACCCCCGGGAATCACCTGCAGCATAGGGGTCTCAACTTCCAGATAGTCCGCCTCATTTAAATAGCGACGGATAAAATCCACCACCTTAGAACGCACCCGGAACGTATTGCGCACCTCAGGGTTAACAATCAGATCCACATAGCGCTGACGGTAACGCATCTCCTGATCCGCCAGACCATGAAACTTATCCGGCAGCGGACGCAATGCCTTAGTGAGCAACTGATACTCATCCATCTGTACATAGAGGTCACCCTTGCCCGACAGATGCAGCGCACCTTTAATACCAACAATATCACCCAGATCAAGGGACTTCGCAAAAGGCCGCGCCTCTTTGGTCACGTACAGCTGAATAGTATCTGAGCTGTCCTGCACCACAATAAAAGCACCGCGATTGCGAATCACACGACCCGCCACCGAGACAATTTTGACCAGCTTTTCTAGGTCTTCTTTGGTCTCATGGCCAAAACCAGACTGCAGCTCCGCCGCACTGTGCTCCGGCCGAAAGTCATTAGGAAATACCGCCCCGCCCTCTTCACGCAATGCATGAAGCTTAGCCCGACGCTCCGCAATTAACTTATTCTCATCTTGTTGATCAGTCATATCTCAGTCTTTAATTTCAAATTTAATTTAGCAAGCCAATACAAAAATTACGCTCGATCAAGGATGCAATGCAGGGCAAGCATCTGAGACCTCGAGCAACAGGGATGTTGCTCAAGAGCGTACAGGGACGTATTTACAGCGTGTCTCAGATGCTTGCCCTGCATTGCATCCGTATTTAATACTCCCGACCTGCCCTTGGGCTGCATCCGCATTCAGTGCCCAAAGTGACTCAGTTTTACAACCCAGCTTTTAACGAAGCCACAATAAACTGATCCAACTTCCCATCCAACACCGCCTGAGTATTACGCGTCTCCACACTGGTACGCAAATCCTTAATCCGCGCATCATCCAACACATAAGACCGAATCTGACTACCCCAACCAATATCCGACTTAGTATCCTCAGTCGCCTGCGCCGCCTCAGCCCGCTTCAGCATCTCCGCCTCATACAGCTTAGCGCGAAGCATCTGCCAACACTTATCCCGATTCTGATGCTGCGACCTCTGACTCTGACACTGCACCACAATACCACTGGGCTCATGGGTCAGGCGCACCGCAGAATCCGTCTTATTAATATGCTGACCACCAGCACCAGACGCCCGGTAAGTATCAGTACGCACATCCGACGGATCAATCTCAATCTCAATATTGTCATCGATCTCCGGCGACACATACACCGCCGAAAACGACGTATGACGACGATTGCCCGAATCAAACGGCGACTTGCGCACCAGCCTGTGCACACCAATCTCCGTGCGCAACCAGCCAAACGCATACTCGCCCGTCACCTGCACCGTCGCACTCTTAATACCAGCCACATCACCAGCAGAGCACTCCACCAGCTCCGCCTTAAAACCCTTATCGTCAGCCCAGCGCAGGTACATGCGCAACAGCATCTCCGCCCAGTCCTGCGCCTCAGTGCCGCCAGAACCCGACTGAATATCCAAATAGGCATTGTTAGGGTCCATCTCACCGCTGAACATACGGCGAAACTCCAACTTAGCCAACTGCGCCTCAAGGCTAGCAATCTCAGCCTCCACCTCAGCCACAGTGTCAGCGTCATCTTCCTCAACCGCCATCTCCAGCAGCTCGCGGGAATCAGACACACCAGAGTCTAGGTCTTCAATAGTCTTGACCACAGCTTCCAGAGACGAACGCTCGCGGCCCAACTCCTGAGCGCGATCCGGGTCATTCCAGACATTGGGTTCGCCGAGCTCTAGCTCAACCTCAGCCAGACGGTCCTTGCGATTAACGTAGTCAAAGATACCCCCTCAACACGTCAGTGCGTGTTTGCAGATCATCGAGGGCATTGTAGAGCGGATTAACTTCCATTGAATATATAGGCCTAAACCAATTAAGCCGCGCATTTTACCCTAGCTGACAGGCCACACCAAGCTAAAACACAGTTGATTAAGCCACAGCACTAGCGCAACATAAGAGCCGAAAATAAAAACAATAAATTCGCCGCCATACTGGAGAGCCCAGCCATGAAAAATATCAGCCTAAGTGTATTAGCCGCCCTGCTCGCCTACCTACTACTATGGCCCGTCCCCACAGACCCAGTGAGCTGGGAAGCACCCCAAAACCAAGGCTATATTGGCGGCTTTGCCCAGAACAACCTGCTGAGCGACATAGAAATAATAGAACTCAGCGACACCCATGGCCCCGAAGGCCTGGCCCTATTAAATGGCGACATATACACCGCCACCCGCGAAGGCTGGATACTCAAATACAACGAAGCCAGCGGCCAAATTACCAAAATGGCCAACACCAACGGCAGCCCACTGGGGCTGGTATTTGATGCCAACGGCAACCTGCTAATAGCCGACGCCTACAAAGGCATACTCAGCATGTCGCCGGCGGGAGATCTTATCGTACTCACCAACAGCATGGACGGCGTGCCCATAGTCTATGCCGACGACCTAGATGTAACCGAAGACGGCAAAATATACTTTAGCGACGCCTCCACCAAATTTGGCGCCGAAATCAATGGCGGCACCTACGCCGCCAGCCTGCTAGATATAGCCGAGCACGGTGGCCATGGCCGTCTGTTGGTCTACGACCCAGCCGACCAGAGCACCCAACTGGTAATGGACGACCTCAACTTTGCCAATGGCGTAGCCACCGCCGCCGACAGCAGCTTTGTGCTAGTCAATGAAACCGGCACCTACCGCATACAAAAATACTGGCTCACAGGCGGCAAAGCCGGCACCGCCGAAGTGCTTATCGACAACCTTCCCGGCTTCCCCGACAACATAGTGCGCGGCCGCGACGGGCGCTTCTGGGTGGGGCTGGTATCACCCCGCAGCCAACCACTAGACGACCTGTCTAGCTCACCATTGCTGCGCAAAATGGTGCAGCGCCTGCCCCAATTTATGCAGCTAAAAGCCGAAGCCTACAGCCATGTATTTGCCATGGACGCAGAGGGCAACGTACTCAGCTCACTGCAAGACCCCAATGGCATACACCACACCAATACCGGCGCACTGGAAACCGACGACTGGCTGTATATCAGCAGCCTGCATGCCGACAACCTAGCGCGCATTAGCAAAGAGACTGTTGGTATCCAATGAAGCTCCACAACGCCCAGCTACAGCATACTTATTATGAAACCTTTAAAGACCAGGGCGACCTGCACCTAAGCCAGGTAGTCCCCAATGGTTTACAAGAGCCCGTATTGGTTAGCGCCAACCGGCAACTTGCCGAGCAGTTGGGCCTAGATATTGAACAGCTAGACAGCCCAGAGTTTTTGCAACTCATGGCCGGCCATGTGCATAGCGACAACTTCAACCCCATAGCCCTGGTGTACTCCGGCCACCAATTTGGTGTCTGGGCCGGCCAGCTCGGCGATGGCCGCGCCATCACATTAGGCGAGCTAGAAAAAGACGGCGCCCTATGGGATATACAGCTTAAAGGCGCAGGCACCACCCCCTACTCCAGATTTGCCGACGGCCGCGCCGTGCTGCGCTCAAGTATTCGCGAATACCTGTGCTCCGAAGCCATGCACGGCCTGGGCATAGCCACCACCAGAGCACTGGCCCTGGTCGACAGCCAAACCCAGGTCTACCGCGAAGAAGTGGAGTCCGGCGCCACCGTCTGCCGCGTCGCCCAGAGCCATATCCGCTTTGGCTCCTTCGAGCACTTCCACTACCGCAACCAGCCAGACAACGTCAAAGCCCTGGCCGACTATGTGATTCAGCGCAACTTCCCCCATTGGGTAGGCGAAGACAATCAATATTATTTAATGCTGGAAAACTGCGTGCTTAAAACCGCCAAAATGATTGCCCAATGGCAGTCGGTAGGCTTTAACCACGGGGTGATGAACACCGACAATATGAGCATAATCGGCGACACCATAGACTATGGCCCCTTCGGCTTTTTAGATACCTACGACCCAACCCATATCTGCAACCACTCAGACAACCAGGGCCGCTATAGCTTTAAAAATCAACCCAGCGTCGGCCTGTGGAACCTAAATTCCCTGGCCACAGCACTTACCAGCCTCATCAGAAACGAAGACCTAGTGCGCGCACTCAAACAGTACGAGCCAGAATTTTTAAACCAGTTCAGAAATATTATGGCGAGCAAGATTGGGCTAGAAGAATACCAGCCCCAAGACGAGCAGCTAATTAACCAGCTGCTGGAGATCATGCAAACCAACAATGTGGACTACACAATATTCTTCAGGCAACTAGCAGATTATTCAGCAGATAACCCCAGCATCAGAGATCAGTTTATCGACCGAGAAAGCTTTGATACCTGGGCAGAGAAATACAGCCAGCGCCTGCAACAACAGAGCAGCAGCGAGCATCAGCGCCACCAGCAGATGCAGAGCGTTAACCCAAAATATGTACTGCGCAACTATATGGCCCAGGCCGCAATAGATGCAGCCCAGCAGGGAGATTACACAGAAGTGAATTTGCTGCTAGAGGTACTACAGGCACCCTTTGCCGAGCACCCGCAGGCAGAGAAATATGCCGGCCTGCCGCCAGACTGGGCAGAGCAGATATCGGTGAGTTGTTCGTCGTAAGCCCGGAAGAATAGAAAGATAAAACAGCAGAGAGTCATATATCGTTTTAGAGCTTCTAAAGATGCACTCTAGACCTTGTCGTCAAAATAGCGTACCCGCAGCTCCTGAACAACGTCTGCACCATCGCGGACATGCCCAGCCTTTATAGCAGCTAACCCTGCGTCAAGTAGCCAAACTAATTTTCGTAACACTCCCGATACAACCGATAGACACTGATCAGGCCGTCATATCAATATTACAAACCTAGACCAGTAAAATAGTAGCGTCAAGAAGTCGTAGCCCGTATTTTGAACGTCTGCTAGAAAATCATCACAGACTACAAATGAAAAAGATGTACACAGCATACCAAGCACTCAGTTATATATTCCTATAAATCGTTAATTCGACGTTATTTAACCCGAATTATTGAGGGAGAGATGAAACAGCTGATTCGAACCCAGGCAGAAAGCGTTCATAATTTAATGTGGTTATAGTTTTTAGTTTCTAATACGGAGACAAATACTGCCGAGGCGCCAGTAATAATTTAAGATCAAAGCCTCCAACAGGCACTGACAACTGGATTTTCATCGCTATAATAGGGATCTCAAACCAGCTCTAGAGATGTACCCAAATTGAACCTGATAAAAAAATGTACTGCCTTGATATTGCCTCTGTTCAGTCAGGGGGCGGCGGCCGATGTGTTCTGGTTTGTGCGCAATAATGACGGCTCGACCAACTGGCAGTATGTGGCTAATTTTTCCAGCGGCATTTTAGTTATCGTTCTATCTCTGACTGCGCTGTGGCTTTTCTTTACCCGCCTTCAAGCCAACCGCTACAACCGCGAGTTGGAGGAAATCCGCACTCAGCTGGAGCTGCGGGTAAAGGAACGCACGGCGACTCTGGAGACTGAGATTGTTGGGCACCGTCTGACCACGGGTCGGCTGCGCAGCTCTGAGGCGTATATCAATAGCATTTTGCGCTCACTGCCTCTGATGCTGATTGGCCTAAATAAAGAGAATCGGATTACCCAGTGGAATCATCGCGCGGAAGAGATTAGCGGCATGGCATCAAAGTCGGTGCTGGGTCAGGACCTGTGGGAGGCCTATCCCAGCATTACCATTAGCCCCCAGCAAATTGAGCAGGCGCTGGATGAAAACAAAACACTGAGTATCAAGTACAGCCAGCGTGGCCAATACCATTTTGATATTACTATCTATCCTTTGCCGGGCGATGGGGAAACCGGGGTGGTGATTCTGCTGGATGATGTTACTCAGCGGGTTAAAAATGAAACCATGCTGATTCAGCGGGACAAGATGTCGTCCATCGGTGAGATGGCGTCAATTATGGCCCACGATATTAATATCCCTCTGCGGGCTATTATTAAAGATGTTAAAGAGGTGCGCAAAGACCTGACCGATGAGCCCATTGATAAAGAGGCTTTGAGGGAGGTGCTGGAGGATGCGGTGATTCGCGGCCAGCAGGCGACGTCTGTAATCGATAATCTGGTTAATTTCTCCGGTGGTGGCGGTGGGGAAAAATCTGATCTCAATATGCTCGATGCCATTCACCACAGCGTGGAGCTGGCTAATGATGTGCTGTCGGTGATGTCTGGGGTGCGGTTTAAGGATATTAAGGTGAATATTGACTGCGCCGATGATATTCCTGAAATCCCCTGTTATGTAACCGAGATTCAGCAGGTTTTTCTGAGCCTGTTCCGCCATTCCTGCTATGCCCTGGGCAAGGTGGATGACGCTGACCACAACCCGGTGATCAATATAGAGGTAACCAAGTTTTACGATAATCTGTGGGTGCGCATTCAGCACAATGGCCGCGGTATTAGTCTTGAAGAGCAGAAAACGATCTTTGAACCCTATGCCGCTGATGGGGATCCCAATGGTAACTACAATGCTGGCAAGCGCCTGTCATTTGCTTACTTTATTATCACTGAGCAGCATCAGGGGCAGATTGCGGTGACCTCGGCACCAGATGTGGGCACCACTTTCCATATTCAGCTGCCGCTAAAATAGCGTTTTATTTAGTCCTTTAGTTAGACTCTGACAACAGCGGATGGTCTGGAGGCAGTTGCCGGGAAATCCACAGTGCCAGCTTGTGGCGCATGTTGGGGTCTGAAATCTGATCTTTGGCCAATGGCTGGATCAGCTTATCTTCGACCAACACTCGATACACAAACTCAACCTTGAGCTTAATTGGGTCCTGCTGCTCAAACGCACCGTAGGCGCGCTTCTTGGCATACACAGCGCCAATCTGAAGGGCCTTTTTAACCAGTTCGTCTTCATTGGCTATTTTGCTCATCTGTCAGGCCCTCTGCTGTTGTTGAGTTGATGTTTGCTAGTCGATAAAGCTACGCGCATTTCTGAAAATTCGCATCCAGCCGCTGTCCTCGCCCCAGTCGTCCGGGTGCCAGGAGTTTTGTACTGTGCGGAATACCCGCTCCGGGTGCGGCATCATCAAGGTGGCGCGACCATCGGCACTGGTTACACCGGTAATGCCATCTGGTGATCCGTTGGGGTTGGCCGGGTAGCGAGACGCTACTTCCAGGTTATTCTCAAGGAATCTCATGGCTATCTGACCTGACTGCTGCAGCTGCGCCAAGGCGTCCGGGCTGGCAAATTCAGCGCGACCTTCGCCATGGGACACGGCTATTGGCATATGGGTATCGGCCATGCCACGCAGGAATACTGATTGGGATTCTTCAATGCGCACCAGTGAGAAGCGCGCTTCAAACTGTTCTGACAAATTGCGCACAAAGCGCGGCCAGAGTTCTGCACCTGGAATCAGTGATTTTAAGTTGGACAGCATCTGGCAGCCATTGCACACGCCCAGGCTAAAGCTGTCGGGGCGGTTGAAAAACTGCTCAAACTGATCGCGAATCTGGGTATTAAACAGCACAGTTTTGGCCCAGCCTTCACCTGCTCCCAATACGTCACCGTAGGAGAAGCCGCCGCAGGCAACCATGCCAGAATAGTCTGCCAGAGACCGGCGGCCTGCCAGCAGGTCGCTCATATGCACATCCACTGCGGTAAATCCGGCGCGGTCAAATGCTGCGGCCATCTCCAGGTGACTGTTGACGCCCTGCTCCCGAACAATGGCAACCTTGGGTTTAACCCCAGTTTTAATATAGGGGGCGCTGATATCTTCAGCCGGGTCAAAGGTCAGGTTCGCGGACAGACCTTCATCTGCGTAGGAGATACGTTCAAATTCTTCCCGCACACAGTTGGCATTGTCTCGCAGTGCAGCCATCTGGTAAGAGGTCTCACTCCAGGAGCGCTGTAGCACTGTTCGGGTTTCGTTAAATAGCTCTTTGCCACTGTGGCTAATCACCAGCCGATCGATTGCATTTAATCCACCCAATGTGTGGACGGCAACATTGGCCTGGGCAAAGCGGGCCGTCACTGCCTCGGCTTTGTCGGTGGATACCTGAATCACGGCGCCCAGTTCTTCGTTAAACAAGGCTTCCATCCAGCTGCCCCCAAGATCACTAAGATCGAGATCGACACCCACATGACCGGCAAAACTCATCTCGGCGACAGTGGCCAGCAAGCCTCCGTCTGAGCGGTCGTGGTAGGCCAGAATATCGCCCTGCTCCAGGGACTGCTGCATGGCATTAAAGAAGCCTTTTAGCACATCGGCATCGTCTACATCCGGGGCCACTTCGCCAAACTCGGAAAACACCTGGGCCAGAATCGAGCCGCCCATGCGGTTGGCGCCAGCGGCCAGGTCGAGCAACAAGAGTTGGCTGTCACCCTGGTCGGTGCGCAGCTGCGGCGTCAATGTCTTGCGTACATCCAGCACTGGCGAGAAGCCGGTAATAATCAATGATAATGGTGCGGTAACTGACTTGTCTTCGCCGTCCCGCTGCCAGGCGGTGCGCATGGACATGCTGTCTTTGCCCACGGGCACGGTAATACCCAGCTTGGGGCACAGGTCCATACCTACGGCTTCTACAGTGCGGTAGAGTTTTTCATCTTCACCGGCGGAGCCTGCGGCACACATCCAGTTGGCGGAGAGCTTGATATCTTTTATATCACCAATGCGCGCAGCACTGATATTGGTAATGGCTTCACCTATGGCCATGCGGCCTGAGGCCGGGCCATCAATCAGTGCCAGAGGCGTGCGCTCACCCATGGCCATGGCTTCACCGGCGGTGCTGTCATAGGTCACTGTGGTCACGGCGCAGTCAGCTACTGGCACCTGCCATGGACCAACCATCTGGTCCCGAGCAACCATGCCGCTGACGGAGCGATCACCAATGGTAATCAAAAAGCTTTTGCTGGCGACCGCAGGATGGCGCAGCACGCGGAAAAT
>Ga0233426_10001350_pt1 | contig 22958 bp, 22 predicted proteins | sample SI_118_April2016_6_FD_179875 | JGI IMG/M metagenome (GOLD analysis project Ga0233426, IMG submission 179875) | Seawater microbial communities from Saanich Inlet, British Columbia, Canada - SI_118_April2016_10_MG | ecosystem: Environmental > Aquatic > Marine > Inlet | place: Canada: British...
CAAAAAAGCCGCATAGCGGCTTTTAGTTTGCCTACATTCCTAAGCTCATTTGTTCATCGTGGTCTTTAATTTCCCAATTAATAGGTGTATTTCAATTTTTTTCTAATATTGCATTTGTTTGTTTAAAACACTGACTTCCTAAGAATCATCTATGTGCTGAAAATGGTGAGGGATGAGATGTTTCTAATATTACATGTTTTTCAGTATTGATTAACACTTTTTTACCCTGAGCAAATGCTCACCATAGTAAGAATATTAGACCTTCTTTTTGCTGCGAAATAGCTGATATAACATTATCTGTGAATTTTTCCCAACCAATTTTTGCATGACTTGCTGGTGTTGCTTCTTCTACTGTAAGTATAGAATTGAGGAGTAATACTCCTTGATCAGACCAAGAAGTTAATTCTCAGTGATTAGGAGTTTCATATCAATATTCTTCTTTTAATTCTTTATACATATTTCTCAAACTGGGTGGTATTTTCACTCATTTTTGAACTGAAAAACTCAAGCCATGAGCTTGATTTACTCCATGGTAAGGATCTTGTCATAAAATAACTACTTTGAGTTTATCGAGACTGGTATGATTAAATGCATTAAAAATATTTTCCTCACTTGGAAATATTTTTTTTCAAAGTCATTTTTCTGCTTCTAAAAATCACTCTATTAATCCAAAATATTCAGAATTAAATTCTTTTTCTAGAATATTTTTCCAGCTATTATGATATATTTTTTTCATCTTAATTTCTTTTATAAGTTTTTTATATATTAATGAAACCTAAATGAAAAACAAATGTTATTAATTAAATTTATGAAATATCTTTACATTATATTATAGAACATATATTGACATTATATATTAGTTTATTATAATAATTCAACAGAAACAAAAACAAAGGTAATGAAAATGGAAAAATCTTTATTAAAACCTTATAATGCATTTATTAAACTTGAATATGTAGATAAAGTTTACTTTATAGAGTGGTTAGAGTTTTTTGATTATTATAAATCTATACCTAATGATTATAATAATAAATCAGAAAAAGTTACCGTGCTAGAAGCTGATATGATTAGATTAAGCTGTATTGATAGAAAAAAAATGTTTGATTTATTATATACACCATATGATAATTTCCAATCTAGTAAACTGCTTGATTTAAAAAGTTGGTTTGGTTTTATATCAAAGAAAGACAAAGAAGATATTGCTAGTAGATTTGATCTTTATATATTGACATTTCAAGAATGGAATAATTTATGTAATAAATCAATGATAATACATCAATTCACTGAACTAACAGAAATAGATAAGTATAAATTTAAACATTGGTTAAAGCGTTATTTAAAAAATTTAACCAGAGAACTTTTATTTAATACTGAAAAGCGTTTGTATAATCTTTCTGAATTAGATAGGCAATCTTTTTTTGAAGCCTTAGAATTTACTTTCAAAACTGAAAATGAAAGTATCTAAAGATAGTTATAATAGATATTTAAAAACCAGAAATTTTCTGGCTTTTTTTATTGCTCAAAATTAATTTGTCTATACAATTCTAACAGTTAAAAAATTATATATTTTGATATTAAAAAATAACAAATGAAAAAGAAAGAAAAACAAAAAAATGAAAGAGAAATTAAATTATCAAAACAAATAATGAATCAACTCCGTAAAGATGGTTTTCCAGATTTAGGGTTATTATATTGAGAAGAAGCATTGGCTGTTGCTCCTATGATTTTGGATTCATTATTACAACAAGAAAAAACAGAATTTGAGGATTTTATTAATATGTCGAACGATAAAATTACATTTGATAGTTTTGATGACGAAGGTTTATTAGATTACTATTGGTCATTACTTAATCATTATCAAAATGTAAATAATACTGATTCAATGAGAAAAATAATCGATGATTTTAGACCAACACTTCAAGACTTCTGAAATTATGTTGCATATAATCAAAATTTATATGAAAAAACAGTGTACTGTTATGAAAATACTGAATTAAATAATGATCAAAAAAGAGCATTAGAATTGAGAATTCAAGGATTTAAAGATAGAGGGATTAGCTTATGAGAGGATAAAAAAGATGCACTCAAAGAATTAAATAAAGTTTGAGCTGAACTTTCGAATAATTTCTCAAATAATATTGTGGATGATGAAGCTACGTTTGAATATATTATCGAAGATTTTGAAGTAATAAAAGATCTCCCAGAAGATGTATTAAAGAATACAAAACTAGCAGCTGAAAAAAAAGAAAAAACATGATATTTATTTGATGCAGATCCAAGTAGTTATCTTGCAATATTAAAATTTTGTAGTGATGAAAATATTAGAGCATATTTTGAAAAAGCTCAAAATAGTTTTGCTTCAGCAGGGAAATTTGATAACAGAGAAATAATTCTAAATATTTTAAAAAATAAAAAAGCTAAATCTGAAATACTTGGATATAAAAATGCTGCTGAAATGTCATTGAATTCTAAAATGGCAGATTCTCCAGAACAAATATTTGAACTAATTCAAGGAATTTCTGAAAAAGCAAAAGTGAAAGCATTATCTGAAAAAGAAGTCTTAAAAGAATATTTTAAATTAGAAAAAATTGCTACTTATGATATGGCTTTTTATTCTAGAAAATATAAAGAAGAAAAATATAATCTTGATGAAAAAGAATTAAAAAAATATTTTGAATTTGAGTCTGTATTAGATTATTTACATAATTTTGTAAAGGACTTCTTAGGAATTGAAATGAAATCATTAAATATTCCAACTTATAGTGAAGACATCAAAGTATATGAAGTATCTAGAAATGGAAATAAAATAGCTTATTATTTCTTAGACGCTTTTTATAGAAAAGAAAAAAGAGGTTGAGCATGGGCTGATAATTTGAGAGAAAAATCATTTTATAAATGATCAAATAAATTACCTGTAGTTATAAACTGTTGTAATTTTTTAAAGTCAGACACTACTTTGTTAGCTATGAGAGACGTAGAGACTTTATTCCATGAATTTGGTCATGCGATACATGAAATGATTTCAGCATCAGAGCTTTCAGAGTTATCAGGATTTAATGTAGAGTGGGATTTTGTGGAATTACCATCTCAATTATTAGAAAATTGGGTAGGGGATAGAGAAAGTCTAGAAAAACTCGCGAAACATCATGAAACAGGTGATAATTTACCAGAAAATATACTTGATACACTAAAAGAATTAGAAACATATATGTCAGGTTCATGAGTATTATGACAAAATACTTTTGCATTACTTGATATGCATTTATATTCTGAAGATATTCCAGAAAACATAGAAGCTCTTGATAAAAAAACACTAGATATAGTCAATAAATATGGAATAAATAAAAGAAATGCGGATTATAAAATGTATTGTGCATTCTGACATATATTCTGATGAGGATATGCTGCAGGGTATTATAGTTATATGTGGGCAGAAATATTAGAGGCCGACGTATTTGATAAAATCAAAACTGAGGGAATGTTTGATCCAAAAGTATGAAATAACCTCGTAGATACTCTTATTGGTCAGGGAACTAGAAAATCAGCAGGGAAATTATTCAAAGATTTCATGTGAAGAGAAGTTTCAAACGAAGCATTTATGAAAAGAAAATGATTATTATAATATATAAGAATTATAGGCTATGAAAAAAGCATTATTATTACATGGATGGTGTGGTACGTGAGTGAATCATTGGTTTCCATGGTTAAAAAAAGAATTAGAAAAAAAATGATATGAAGTATTTACACCAGATTTACCAGATACAGAGCATCCTGTATTGGATTACCAGTTAAATGAAATTTCTGAAATAGTGCATAATTTCGGTATTTGAGATGTTATAGTTGGGCATTCTTTGGGGTGTCAATTAGCACTCCATGCAATTCATTACCATGAGTTACACAAAGTTCAAGCTATATTTGTCTGACCAAGCTATCCAGGTACTACTGAAGCATTATGAGAAGCATTTATTTGAGAGTCATATGATTATTTAGTCTCATACAATAACGTGCCACTAGAGTTTAAAGAATTAGATAATAGCTATGTCATTTGTCTATCAGAAGATGATGAATTTATAGATCTAGAAGAAGCTGAGTGATATTATTGTATGTTAGAAGATGTAGAATATTTAGAATATGAAAATAAAGGACACTTCAATAAAAAATCAAATGTTTTTGAATTACCAGATATTTTAGAATATATATAATAAATATGACTATTGAAACTATTTCACCTAATGATTTCTCAGAAGAATTATACAAAGAGGGGAATATCGTAATAGATGTTCGTACACCAGAAGAACATTTACAATTTTGAGTTTTACCAAAAGTAGACCTGTATATGAATATGCATGATCAAGATTTTTTTGAACAATTATGATCATTAGAAAGAAATAAAAAATATTTTATTTATTGCTGGCATGCGAATAGAACAGGATATTTATTAAATTATATGAGAAATATATGATTTGAATATGTCGCTGATCTAGAGTGAGGAACTGAATATTGGAAGCAAGCTGGTTTTGAATTAGTTGAAAAAAAATCGTAACATATGTTACGATTTTTTTAATGTTCTATTTAGATTAACTTAAGTATTATATATATACTCAGTTAGTAATAGAAAAATATAAATTACAGAGTTTATCTCTTTAAAAACGTAATTATGAATAGTAAATATATCATCTTTAACTGAATAAAAATTTCAATAAATATTTTTATTCAAGAACAGAAAAAGTTTATAACTGATGCAGAAATACTGTGTGCTTGATTTAAAAATATCATGGTACATGATAAAAATTGTGCAGAAAATTTTATAAATAAATTAAATGTATTAAATACAAAAGTATTAGAGAAATATCATATAATACTTACTATATCAGATAATATGCCAGAAAAAGAAGAAATGTTACTATGAATGTGAGGATTGTTACAAGAAATTAGAAAAATACAATATTCATATGCAGATTTAAATAAAAACTTAGTATGCTAAGATTTCCTGGTTTTATTAACAAAGAAAATGGTTTGACAATAATAAAAAAACTATTATTGTAATAATACATATAATTCGAGATAAGGAGAATCATATGGATGCGGGAGACATATTAATACTGTTTCTAAAAATTATTGCAGCGTTTGGATTGATTTTATTTATAGTGTATTTTTTGCTATATTATTCTAATAATATTAGAATTAAGAAAATCATTAAAAAATCTCAAGATAACCAAATAAGAAATCTTGAAGAACAAATAAGATATCTTAATTTAGATGTAAATCAAATTACAATAGAGGGTACATATATGAATACTTTACAATCTCAGATATTGGCACAATTAAGTCAGGAAACTTATGTAGATACAACAATTACTGACAATATTTATACAGCTATTATTGATGTACAAAAAAAAGCTTATGTTTCTCAGTTTGAAGCTATGAAAGTGGTTTCGATGGTTATGGCTGGTGCAGAATCATTTGCTAGTGCTGCAGAATCATTTGAAAGAATTTATGAACCGTTAATTATATTTTCTGAAAAGCATTTTAATGATACTGTACATAATAAATTACATGTTCTATATCAAAATAAATCTACTGATTTTGTAATTGAGCTTCAAAAATCAATTCAAAATCAGCAAGAATATATTTGTAATAAACAAGCAGAAGCACAAAAAATAATGGAAACTCTACAAGATGTGGAAACTGTACAAGAATTAGTAACTCCTTCTGAATCACCTGTTGATGAAAGTATAGATGTTAAAGAGGTAATAGATACTATAGAATGTGAACCAATATTAGATAATGTGTCGAAAATAGATACAGTAAATACTTCGGCTAAAGAATTAAGTAAAGACGAAATTAGATCAAAAAATCGTGAAAATAATGATGTTATTGAAGAGCTTAACTTTAGGTGGATATTAAATTTATTTGGTAATGGTGTTGATATAGAGTTAACTAGTTGTAATGTTGATGTTACTGGTGATTGGGATATTTTAGATTTAGATAAGCATACTTTTGAAAGATTGATTGTAGCATTTAATTCTAAACGAAGCGATACTAGTCTACCTTATGCAGAAGCGCTGGCATACGCAAAAAAAATGTTAGCAAAAAAAAATGATAATAATAATGTTAAGCAGACAAAAACTGCCTAATTTCTATTATCGAAGCAAAAAACGTAGCCATGGGCACGTTTTTTTTATGATTTAAAATTTAAAATTGAAAGTAATAATTGACTTTCACTAATAAAAACAAATAATCTAAGTTCTAAAATAAAAATAAAAGGTTCAGAAAATGAAAAAAATTCTTTATATAATAATATTTGGATTAAATTTTATTTCTTCTATTGTATATGCGCAAGGAGAATGTACGAGGGAATTTACGGTTTATTTAATAGAAAAAGGAAAAATACTTTCAAAAATGCCTATCACATATAAAGATAATAATTTTTATATAACGAATAGCAAAATACCTAAAGATGAATTTGTGTTTAGTTATCCAATTCGTTATGGTGAAGGGAACATGTATACTTTAAATGATCGTTTAAAATTAGGATCTTTAACTATAAAAGTGAAAGATAATAAGAAAATGCCTCGTAAAATATCAACAGTTAGTATTACTGAAGATAAAGGTATATCATTAGATAGCTCTAAATTTGTTAATTCAAGCTTTGACAAAAAAGGTTATGTTTTTATCTTAGGGGTGAAATTGTTACCTGAACAGGGTTGTAAAATTGAGGCAAAAACTGAAATGCATGCAGGATACATTCATGAGGGAGTTATAAAAGTAACAGATACAAGAAGACTTAGACTCATAGGTAATAGTATAACTATTTAGTTTATATTATTACAAATCAAAAAAAACCAGCCGTTCGGCTGGTTTTTAGTTTGAAATTTAAGTTCTATTACAAGTAGTGTTATATTTACGGATTAGAGATGTTTCAATATCAAATCTAGAATTTTCAGAACTTTCTCTATGGATATAAATAAATTTTGCTGAATTACTAGTGAAACATCATTCTCTATGGTGATTAGAATGCCTTTCTTTTAGATTTCAAGTTTGTCATATATATAATATACTATTACTGATATTAGTAATTAAATATATTCAGGCTACTTCATTGAATTTTGTTCAATAATCAAATTTTTCAAAATCTAATCATTCAAATTTTATTACTTCAGGCATTATATTTATTTTTAGGATTTAATAGTTGTTTTTTTTATAACTTCACCTATAATTAATACATAAAATTCCGGGAAGGATTTTATCTTATGTATTTTATTATATATAGGGCTTTGGACGTCGAAGTTGAATTAATAATTCTTTTTTGCGTCTTTTTTTTGTACGAAAAATCATATTGTATGTATTAGTAGTAAACAATAAATTATATTTTATATTATTTTCTTTAAATTTCAAAAAAGATATTATTTTTATGTTAATAATTAAAAATAACCGTGAGTATATTCAAATTATATAATATGTATATATATAAAAAAAGTATTCTCAATTGAGAATACTTTTTTTTGTTTTTCTATTAAACTCTAGTTTTTTTATCATCTTCATCACTTTCAACTTCTGCGTCTTGAACACCGTCGTCAGCTTTTTGTTCAGCTTCTCCAGTTGGTGCTCCTTCAGCTCCTGGTTGAGCGTATAATTTTTGACCAACTTCCATCATTGTATCTTGAAGTTCTTTGTTTACAGTTTCGAATTCTTCTTTTGAAGCATCTGCTTTTCCAAGAACTTCTTTAACTGCAGCAATTTTTTCTTCTACTAATACTTTATCTTCGTCAGATACTTTATCAGCGTTGTCTTTTAGCATTTTATCAGCTTGAGCAACTCCTGAATCAGCATTATTTCTAGAATCAACTAGATCTTTTTTCTTTGTATCTTCTTCTTTTTTAGCTTCTGCTTCTTTTACAAGAGCATCAACTTCAGCTTCATCCATACCAGTTGAACCTTGAATTGTGATATGTTGTTCTTTACCTGTACCTTTATCTTTTGCAGTAACTTTTAGAATACCATTAGTATCAATATCAAAGTGAACTTCGATTTGAGGTACACCTCTTGGAGCTGGAGCAATACCGTCTAACATAAATCTACCAAGTGGTTTATTATCAGCAGCCATTTCTCTTTCACCTTGAAGTACGTGAATTTCAACACTTGGTTGATTATCTACAGCAGTAGAGAATGTTTCATTTTTATTTGCAGGAATAGTAGTATTTCTAGTAATCATTGCAGTTCTTACACCACCCATAGTTTCAATCCCAAGAGTTAATGGAGTAACATCTAGTAATAATACATCAGTAACGTCCCCACCAATAATACCTGCTTGAATAGCAGCACCCATTGCAACTGATTCATCTGGGTTAATACCAGCATTAGGTTTTTTACCGAAGAATGCTTCAACTTTTGAAGCAACTAACGGAACTCTTGTAGAACCACCAACTAATAAGATTTGATCTAAGTCACTTGCAGATAATCCAGCATCAGATAATACTTTTTTACAAGGTACTAGTGATCTTTCAACCAAGTCACCGATTAATTCTTCAAATTTAGTTCTTGAAATACTCATCATAAGGTTTTTTGGACCAGATGCATCAACAGTTATATATGGTAAATTAATATCATATGAAGTAGTAGATGATAATTCTTTTTTAGCTTTTTCAGCTTCGTCTCTTACTCTTTGAAGTGCCATAGGATCATTTCTTAGATCAACAGCTTGTTCTTTTTTGAATTCATCAATAATATAATCAAGAATTTTTTTATCGAAATCATCACCCCCTAAATGAGTATCACCATTTGTAGAAAGTACTTCAAAAGTTCCTTCGTCAGATAATTCTAAGATAGAGATATCAAATGTACCACCACCAAGATCATAAACAGCAATTTTTTCGTTTTTACCTTTACCAGCACCGTATGATAGGGCAGCAGCAGTAGGTTCATTTACGATTCTTTTTACTTCAAGACCAGCAATTTTACCTGCATTGATTGTAGCTTGTCTTTGGTCATCATTAAAGTATGCAGGAACTGTAATTACAGCTTCCGTTACAGTTTGACCTAAGAATTTTTCAGCATCTTCTTTGATTTTCATTAATACGTGAGCACCAATTTCTTCTGGTCTTACGTCTTTTCCATCAAATTTAATTAATGCTTCACCATTTGATCCTTTTACCACTTCGTAAGGAACTGATTTGATTTCTTCTTGTACTTCATCAAATTTTCTCCCAATAAATCTTTTTGCAGAGAATATTGTTCCAGCTGGATTTGTGATAGCTTGTCTTTTTGCTGGAGTCCCAACAATTATATTTCCATCTTTATGAGCAACAATAGAAGGAGTTGTTCTATTTCCTTCAGCATTTGCAATTACTTTAGCTTCTCAACCTTCCATAAAAGCAACACATGAATTTGTTGTACCTAAATCGATACCAATAATTTTTCACATAATATGTATATATTAATAATTAATTTTTTATTTATTTCCGTCATATATTTATGACTTACACACATATTATTCAAAAAATAATTCCTGTCAAAAGAAAATTAGCACAAAAGTTGATTGTGTGCTAATTAAGATAAATAAACAACCAAAAAGGTTAGTCTAACTAGACTAACCTTAGTGTTTACCTCTTTTTTATTGTCTAAGCTGCTACTTGTTTGATTAATAACTGGCACTCAGTGCTAGTGAAAATTTGAACAACGTTAGCTGTATTATTAGTACCTTGTTTAATAATACGATCTAATCGTGCTTTAATTTGAAATTTAAGCACTTTATCACGTTTTTTCGCATAATTTCCAGCATCAGCTATTTTAGCAGATAGAGATTTGAATGCGTTAATTAATAGTTCGAGTTTGGGGTGTTTTGCAACAAGTGTAGTTAGTACTGCAGAATTTTTCTTTAAAAAAGTTGATTGCTTCATTTGTATACCTTCTCTTTTTGTTGTTTCACGACTACGTAACTGTGAATTTAATAATAATTGAATAAACATAGAATTTATAATGAAATAATTAATGAAGTCAAACAAAAAAATCAGTTCCCTATGGGAGACTGATTTTTTTCCAACTTTTTATAACTTTTCTTTAACTATTTAAGTTTATCTAAAAGATTACTTATTTTTGTTTTATAATCTCTAAAGATTTTTAATTGTTGCATCGTTTCTTTGACAAATGATTTGATTTTTGTTATGTCAGTTTGATTTAAAAAACAATTATTGATACGTACAATTGCATTGTTAATATCAGATCTTAATTTTCCAGTTGCTGAAGCAAGCGCATTATTAAGTGTAGTTACAATTTGTGTATTACAAGTATTCGCTATCATTTTAGATAAACTCCATTTATTTTTGCTTATAAACTTGCCGCTACTTTTCAAAGAAAGTGTGCTAAAAACAAATTTACATATATAAATTTACATAAAATAAAACAATAGTCAAATAATTTTTTGAAAATAAAAAGAACCACTATAATAGTGGCTCAGTAAATTGTTGTTAACAAGCTAATTTTAAGATAATATTTGGGTAATATTTTGCTTTAATACTCTCTTCAGAATAAGAGTTTATAGTATCGTCTATTACGTTTTGCATTCTTTTTTCTATAGCTTTCCTTTTTTCTGGTGATAAATTAATATTTCTATAATTTTCACAATCTTGTCTAAAAGGTGAAAGACATTCTTTTAGTATACGGTAAACAGCCATTTGATTATTGCCTAACATATAAATTCCTTTTTCCCTCCAATTTGTATAAATTTATAAGAATATTTATTTGAAAGTCAATTTTTTGCTTCATAGAGACTTATATGATATTCTATTAATATATACTTTATTACAGATATTCATGTCTAATGAAAGCATAACAGAAGAATTAGATTTACATCCTGAGGTTCAACAACAACTTGAAAAAATTCCAAGTTTTTTAGAAGTTCTTTTAGTTATGCCTCAAAATCCTTCAGCAATTACAGAAAGAATTAATAAATATCGTTCATTAAAAGCAAAAAAAGACGAAAATAAAATGCTAAGTTTACATGAGTATTATTCTGAATCGGCTTAATAAATAAAAACATTTCTTTATGAAATGTTTTTATTTTTGACTTTTTTTGGTGATTCGGTACTCTATATTTGAATATTTCTTTTTAAAAGATTATGAAACAATTATTTTCTATCAGCCTGCAACCCGTAATCCCTAAATCTTAGGGAGTTTTTACGTTGTAAAAAATAGATTATAAATCTAAGCTCTCTATGTATTTAGGGAGCTTTTTGTATAGAAAAAATTAATTACTAAAAAATAAATTATGTTAAAATTAGATAAATTTGCATTTAAAACTTTAAAAACTAGACCAATTGTAAGTGATAATGTATCAACTTCAATATTATTACAAGCTGGTTTTATTAGACAAACGATGGCAGGGGTATATAACTATACAACTCTTGGTTTAAGAATATTAAGAAACATAGAAAATATTGTAAGAGAAGAAATGAATAATTATGGTGCAAATGAAGTATTACTTTCAGCTTTATCTCCAAGAGATCTGTGGGAAAAAACAGGAAGATGGGATAAAGTCGATGTATTGTTCAAAGTTCCAGCTACTGATGGAAAAGAATATGCGCTAAATCCTACACATGAAGAAGTGGTAACACCTCTTATGAATGAATTCATTGAATCTTATAAAGATGCTGGAAAATGTGTATTTCAAATTCAAAATAAATTCAGAAATGAAAAAAGAGCAAAATCAGGAATTTTAAGAGGGAGAGAATTTTTAATGAAAGATGCTTATTCGTTTCATATTGATGGAAAAGAATTTGATGAATATTATGCTGGAATGCAAGAAGTATATATGAATATCTTTAAAAGATTAGGTCTTGAAGCAGTTACATATATGGCTGTTGCAGATGGAGGAGATTTCACTGATAAATATTCACATGAATTTCAAGTAGCAATTTCTATCGGAGAAGATAATATTTACATATGTGAAAATTGTAAAACAGCACATAATGAAGAAGTGGTGGACTTAGAAGTTGGTTTTTCTTGTACTGCTTGTAAATCTACAAGTCATAGAATTGAAAAAGCATCAGAAGTAGGGAATATATTTCCACTAGAAACTAAATTTTCAAACGCATTTGGTTTAAAGATGGCAGATGAAAATAATAAAGCACAAGATGTAATCATGGGATGTTATGGTATTGGTATTTCAAGACTTATGTGAGTTATTGCAGAATACTGTATGACAGAAAAAGGGATTGCTTGGCCAGATTCAATTGTTCCAGCCAGTCACTATATTATTGTTATGTGAAAAGAAAATATTGAAACAGCTGAAAAAATAGCAAAAAAATTAGAATCAGAAGGGAATACTGTAATCCTTGATAACAGAATGGGGAAAAAATTCGGTTTTTGACAAAAAGCAGGAGATTGTGAATTATATGGGATTCCAAATAGAATAGCAATTACTCCAAAAACACTTGATTTAGGAGGGTATGAATTAACAGTGAGAGGAGAAGAATCAGAAATTATTAAATTATAGTTGCATATTAGTTTAAATATTGTATAAATAATGTATATATTCATAATTTTATATTTATGTGAATTTTAGAAAGAGCTGCAGTACTAGCTAGATCAAGATGAGCAAAAGCACCTAAGTTTTGAGAAAAACCTTCTTGGTGGTTATCTGAAGAAGATATAGATAAAAGAAGAGAAGAAGCTTTTTGATACCATACTTTAACTGATGAACAAATTACTAATTCTACTAAACAAGTAATAGGGTTGCTAGAAAATAAAATTAATATATTTAATCAAGATAATTTTTGATTAATATGTGATGAAAATACAACACTTGCACTACTAGAATATTCACTTGATATTTTTGATAAAATTAAATGAGGAATAAAATTCAAAGAACTACCAAAATTTCAAAAATATATTATTTGATATGCTTTAAATAATGACTTTTTTAGTGATGATCAGCTAGATTCATTAGAAACCCTATGAATTTATAATGATATAGATCATGTTTATTGATCAGAAGATATTTATGAATTAAGTAATTTTTTATCTAGAGATTTAACATAAAAAATATGATAAAAATATTAACACTTGTAGATTCTTTTAAGCATTTTGAAACAGCTATAAAAGAATATGAAAAAAGACTTTGAAAAGACTGTGAAATCATTAAATTAAAACCAGAAAAGAACGGATCTGATTATCAGATTATTGAAAAGGAAACTGACTTATTAATTAAGAGGTTAGAAAAAGAGAATTGAATTAAAATAGTTTTAAATCCTAAGGGGGAAAATTTTTCTACAGAAGAATTTTATGAATTTATAGAAGAAAAAAAGCAAATTCATAAAAATATTATTTTTGTTATTGGTTGAGCATTAGGTATTGACTACAGTAAACTGAAAAATCATATTGATTTTGAAATTAATCTATGAAAAATGGTTTTACCACATAGTTTAGCAATACTTGTTTTGATAGAACAAGTCTACAGGGTTTGAATGATTAAGAAATGAACAAGTTATCATAAATAGTTAATAGAAGACAAAAAAGGAGTCTTATTAAGTAAAAAATAGGCAAGAATGGGAGATGTGAATAAATTTTTCAATATTTCAACAGAAGAAAATACGAATAATAGACCTTTGTTTCAAGTTAATGAGGTGTCTGAAAAACTTCAAAATGAATGAGTATTAGTTCCAGAAACTAGATTAGACACAAAGATAGAATATAATGCTGCAATATGATTTATTGAGAAATGTAAGGTTTCTGTAAGAAAATTAATGGATTGAGAATACAGAACAACTGTTAAAATATTTAAAAAACAGTCTGATAATGTATATGGAAGTAAAGCTAGTATGAATATACCAGATTATAGAAATAAAGTTCTTAATACGTTAAAAGAAGATTGATATGTAAATAATAATAGTACGGAGTGAGAATTATTATCAAAATTACTCCATGGAACTGTTACAAAGAAATGAAATATAGTTAATCCTGTACTCACAGAGGAACATATTATTATAACTATAAAATCGTATTATAGAAAACAATGATTAAAATCATTTGAAAAGCTTACAAGGTTGTTAAACATTGATGCTACATTTAGTAGGGCTTATAAATCCGACTTAGGTAATGCGGAAGTTTATAAAAAATTATGAGCAATAGCTAAAAGTAATAATAGGCATGAAAATATATTGTTGAATTTAACTTTCGAAGAAAGATTATACCTATATCTATTGAAACCTCATAATTTATGAGGAAAGACATTTAATTTATGTTATAAGTTATTGTTAGAAATATGTAATACAAATGAAGCTAGATTTTGAGTAGAACTTATAAAATTTCAAGATGTCATTCAAGCTAATATAGATCAGCAATTATTAACATTAAAAAATTAACATTATTTAACTTTTGTTTTCAATCAAAATATTATTACTATTGTAGTAGTATTTTTTTTGTCACTTTTTTTATTTCCTTTCGTTATAACAAGTATGGAAGATAAAGAATTAGTTATACAGTGCCAGTCTGGTAATCTCGGAGTATTCTGAGAATTATATGATCGTTATATTGATAGAATATATAAATTTATATATCTAAAGACTTCTAGTAGAGAGGTTGCAGAAGACATAACGAGTGAAGTGTTTTATAAAGCAATGAATTCCATTGGTTCTTTTCGTACTACCGAAGAATGAACTAGCTTTAAATCATGGATCTATACCATAGCAAATAATAAAGTAATAGATTTTTACAGAACTCAGAAGCAAGTTGCTGATATTGAGGATTGTTATGACCTATGAATCCATAATGATTTTTCCTGAGATGTAGATAATAAAGATAAACTTGATAAAGTGTTTGATTTTATTGCAACTCTCAAAGTAGATCAAAAAGAAGTTGTGTTACTTCGTATATGGGAAGATCTGAGTTATAAAGAAATATCTGAAATCACGGGAAAAAGTTTAGATAATTGTAAAAAAATAGTTTCTCGTTCTCTAAAAAACATCCAAGCTAATTTCATATTAATTCTCCTTATTATTTTAATATTCTAGATTATGAATTCTCCAAATAAACTATATGAAGAGTTATTAAAAGAACATCCAGAATTGAAAAATTCACAAGAAGATATTCCAAAAATAATATCATCATTACAAAAATTAAATCCGACAGTCAAAATAGATGATGATTTTAAAATAAATCTCAAAAAGCGTCTGGATACTATTGCTCATTATAATCCATCTAGAAGTTCATGATATTTTGGTTTTTTAAAATATTTTGTTCCAGTATTTACTTTCTGATTTGCAATATTCGGTTTTGTATACTTTTCACAAGATTTTAAAGAACCAGTTCAACAAGAAATTTGATGATTTGAGTCAGAATTACTTATGATAAATTCAGATGGTTTAAATAATATTCAACAAAGCGAACCAGAAAGTATAATGCAAATGAGTGATATACAATCACTGGAACAACACGATCAGAATAATGAAAACCTTCAATGAAATAGAATGATGCTGAGGTGAGTAATGAAGTGAGTGTCTGATGAAAATATTGAAGTGAATAATAAAAATTCTAATTGAATTCCTGAAGCTATTATAGAAGAATCAATGATACTTAATTCAGAACCAGTTTTATTGAAATCTAATATATCTGTGACTAGTAATGAAAATTTAATAGATACAGCTACTGAAGAGTTATCAGATGAAATATTAGATGATTTAACGCCAATGTTATTCTCGATGCCTAAGTCTGAGTCACCTTGAGATGGAGAATCAGGATTTACAGAAGATATAGTGGTAGATGAATTTTTCCAAGATTTATCAGAAAGTATGTTAGATGAATCTGAATCATCAGAAATAGAATCAGGTATTATGCATATGATAATGCCGGTTGAAATAATCGATGAATTTAAAAGTATATGTTTAGATTCAGGTTGATTAATTCAGGACTTATCAGAATGAGAAAGAATTTGTATACTGGAAAAGGTAAGTTGTCTAGAAACAGATTTTAAGTTAGAAAAATGTTTAATAGAAAAATAAATATTTTTGTCACTATTTATAAGAAGCAACGTTAGATATTATATATTTATTATTAATTTTTATATTATGAAAATTCAAGTATTATTATTGTTATCAATATTTTTATTGTCAGTATGATCTGTTAATGCACTGAGAATAGCTGATCCAATTATGGAAAAACCTGTTATAACAGATAATTCTATTGAACAAGAATTAGATAAAAACAATACGCAAGCATTAGATTTTGATTTTAATTTAAAAACATTCGATTCATGTGAAAATATGGAAGATGTTATGTGAGATTATGTAAAAGATTATTGGAATGCTAATTGGAAAAATAGACCGCAGTATCCTATAAATTATAATAAAAGATTCTGAGGTGATGACATGATAATGGAATTACAATGAGCTTCTGTAGATATGGAAGAAAGTATATCATCTGATACTGTATTAACGAAATCTGTTTCACCTAATACTGCATGAAGTGATTTTTCAGAAACAAATGTACAAGTAGCTTGAGTAGATGAGTCAGATATTATAAAAACTGACGGAAAGCATATATATTATTATAACTCTAAAGATAAAAATATTTATATTGTTAATGCTGAAGATAAGGCAAATATGAATATTGTAAAAAAAATACAAATTCCAAAAAACTTCTATTCTCCAGTGTTATATATTGAAGATAATAGATTGATTATTGTTTCTGGTTGATACTCAAATACTAATTATAAAAATAATTATTGGTATAGTAGAAATCAAAAAACTTATACTGTAGTTTTTGATACTACGGATATAAAAAATACTAAATTAATTAAATTATACGCATCAGAAGGGAATTTTAGAAAATCGAGAAAAATCTGAGATTATGTTTATGTAATATCAAATAATTCTTTTAATATTCCATATCATAACTTTAAATCTGAAGATGATATAGAATTATCAGTCGATTCATTAATTCCAAGAGCTATTGAATTAACGAAAACATCTGATACATTAAGGCAAAATTTAGAATTAAAAGATATAAAATATCCATACAATTTTAAAGCTGGAAAATCTATAGAATGTAATCAAGTATCTTATAGTCTGCCAGGAAAAGAAACGTTAAAGAAGTTTGATTTTTCACCTTCATATAACATTATTTCAGTTATTAATGTAAATAATGTAGAAGAATGAGTTGAAACTGATATTATAGCTGGGAGCAATTCAGAAATATTCATGAGTCATAAAAATCTATACTTAACATCTCATATGTATCAAAGTTATGATTTCAGTTGTCCAAGATGAAACTTTTGTATGATGCCTTATTATAGTAGAGGTGAAAACACTCTTATTCACAAAGTAAATATTGATAAAAATAAACTAAGTTATCAAGATTCAACTATTATTCCAGGTCAACCATTAACTCAATATTCAATGGATGAACACGAAGATAATTTTAGAATTATTACACAAAAATTTTATCCAGAAAGAAAAACAGGAGTATATATTTTAGATAAAGATTTAGAGTTACTTTGAAGTTTAGATGGTCTCTGAAAAACTGAAGATTTTAAAAGTTCACGTTTTATGTGAGATAAATTATTCTTAGTTACATTTAAGCAAATTGATCCATTCTATGTTATTGATATGTCTACGAATGAACCAAAAGTTATGTGAGAATTAAAAATTCCAGGGTATTCTACATATCTGCATCCATATGACGAGAATCATATTATAGGACTAGGTTATAATACAACTACAAATAAATGGTGAGGAACAGTAAATGATGGTCTTAAAATTGATTTATATGAAATTGATTATAATAAAAAACCAGCAGAAAAAATAGAAGCAGATGAAGAGTGAAATTTTCAAGAAAATCTTTGAGATATCTACGTAGCTCAAAAATATACAAAAACTCTATGAGCGAATGGAAGTTATTCAGAAGCATTACAAAATCCTAGAATGTTTGTTTGGAATGCAGTTAAAAAAACTCTATTACTTCCTGCTACTGTTTATCTAAATTCTCCTGAGGATTATTACAAAAAAATTGATTTCTATCAAGGATTATTCTCATTTGAAATCGATAAAGATAAATGAATATTAGAAAATTATAAGTTATCACATATTGATTTTAGTGATATTGAAGCTGAAAGAACTAAAGAATGTTCTCAATATTCACAAAAAGAAAATGAGGCTACATGTAAATTACTTTTAGATGGTACGCAATATTGTGCACCTAAAAAGTATAATTATGTTCCGGAATATTGTTTTGCAGATAGTAATCTATGAGAATATAAAGCAAAAAAATCGTATAATTATAGAAATGATTATGTGAAAAGAGCCTTATGGATAGGTGACGCAGCTATATCTATATCAGATAATCAAATTATGACTTCTGATTTAGATACTTGAAAAAAAATAGATAGTGTTAATCTTAAATAAATATTTAAGACTTAAGATATTTAATTTAGAATTATAAATAACTATTTACGTTAATATTATTACAAATAAAAACAGCTGAAAATCAAATGATTATTCAGTTGTTTTTTTGTATTATCAGCTAATTTATGGTGTAATTCATATAGAGTATAAAATATTTATACAAGTGAATTTTATTATTATATATAAACTATATGGACTTATTAGCACAATCTGGATCATCTTTAGCTATCTGACTTGCATGTATTTGAGTAGCAATTGGGCAATGATTTTTAGCTTTTAAAGTACTGGAAACAGTTGGACGTAATCCTAAAATGCATACATACTATCTTACTGTGGCTATTTTATGAATAGCTCTAGTAGAATCAGCTGCGATTTATGGGTTAATTATGGCATTTCAAATTTTAACAAATGCTTCTATAGATCCGTTAGCTGCTATAGGTATTTGATTATCTATTTGACTTGCAGGTTTATGAGTATGAATTTGAGAAGGGAAAATGATTTCTTGAGCTATTGAAGCTATGAACAGAAATCCAGATTATAAAAATAAAATCATGACATATATGATTCTATTTCTTGCGCTTATTGAATCAGCTGCAATTTATGGTCTTATAGTAGGGTTTCAAATATTATCAAATCCAGAAATTGCATGAGTAAATGCACTTGCTGCTGGTTGTGCTATTGGTTTTGCCTGACTTGGTGCAGGTATTTGAGAATGAATCATGGCAAAAAAAGCACTAGAAGTTATTTCATTAGATATTAAAAGAATTGCATTCTATTTAACAATTGCAATCTTAGGAATTGCGTTAGTTGAATCAGCAGCTATTTATTGACTCATTATTGCATTTAAATTGTTATCTATCACTACTGTCTCATCTATAGGAATACTTTGAGCATGACTAGCTGTAGGTTTAGCTTGATTATGAGTAGGTATTTGAGAATGAAAAATGGTTTCGTGAGCGTTAGAAGCAATGCAAAAAAAACCTGAAGAAAAATGAAAATTATTAACGTATATGATTTTATTTTTAGCATTAATAGAGTCAGCTGCTATTTACGGATTAATTATATCATTTCAAATAATTGATTCTGTTGAAACTGCTTGAGTGTTAGCAATTTGAGCTTGATTAGCAATATGATTAGCCTGATTATGAGTGTGAGTATGAGAGTGAATATTGGCTAAAAAATCATTACTTGTTATGTCTTGAGACACTAAAGGTACTGGATTTTATTTAACTATTACTATTTTAGGGATTGCTTTAGTTGAATCAGCTGCTATTTATGGTTTGATAGTATCTATGCAATTATTATGATCAGTAAATACGCTAGATATTGCTGGAATTTGAATCTGATTAGCAGTCTGATTAGCAGGTTTATGAGTATGAATATGAGAATGAAAAATGGTTTCATGAGCTATGGAGTCTATGAAAATAAATATAGAATCAAGAAAAAAAATAATGACATTTATGATATTATTTATAGCTCTCATTGAATCAGCTGCAATTTATTGATTAGTGATTGCTTTTCAGTTAATTGATAATGTATCTGTATCTGCTTTTGCAGCACTTTGAGCCTGATTAGCAGTCTGATTTGCAGGTTTATGAGTATGAATATGAGAATGACTATTAGCTGAAAAGTCATTACTTGTAATGGCAAAAAAACCAAAAATGCAAAGTTTCTATTTAACTGTTACTATTTTAGGTATAGCATTAGTAGAATCAGCTGCTATTTATTGATTAGTAATAGCATTTCAAATTATTACAGATGGATGAGTTGATTTAATGAAAGCAATTGGAATGTGATTAGCTGTATGACTAGCGTGATTATGAGTAGGAATTTGAGAAGGAAATATGATAGTATGAGCTTTAAAAGCAATTAATATTAATCCTGAAAAAAAGAATAAAATATTAACATTCATGATACTATTCTTAGCGCTTATTGAATCCGCTGCTATTTATTGACTCGTTATTTCATATCAAATATTTTCTGGTGATGTAGAATGATTTCATGCAATTGGAATCTGATTAGCTGTTTGATTAGCATGATTATGAGTATGAATTTGAGAATGAATACTTGCAAATAAATCAATGGAAATGATAGGGGAAGATTATAACAATGCTGGATATTATATGACAATTTCTATCTTAGGAATTGCATTAGTAGAATCAGCTGCAATTTATTGACTTATTATTTGAGTACAATTATTAGAAGCAAACCTTATTGATCCTCTTGCTGCTATTTGAGTTGGACTTGCTATATGATTAGCATGACTAGGGGTATGAATTTGAGAAGGGAAAATGGTTGCAAAAGCAATTCAAGCGATGCAAGTAAATCCATCACATAGAAAAAAAATACTCACATTTATGATATTATTCATTGCTTTAATAGAGTCTGTAGCAATTTACGGTCTCGTTGTAGCAACACAGATGTTACAATCACCTGAAATATCCGGAATTATTGCTATATGAGCATGATTAGCTGTAGGTTTATCAGCACTATGAGTATGAATCTGAGAATGACATCTTTCAGAATATGCTATGGAGGTTATATGAAAAAAAACTAGTTTACAAGGATTATTTCTTACAACTACAATTCTTTGAATTGCACTTGTTGAATCCGCTGCTATTTATGGACTTGTAATTTCATTCCAAATATTATGAATCTCTCCAGATATCGCATTATCAGGATTAGCTGCATGACTCGCTATATGACTTGCTGCACTTTGAGCGTGAATAGGGGAATGAATGCTTGTAGCCGGAACATTCTGTTCTATCTACAGGAATCCTGCAATGAAGTCTAGAGATTTAGCATTTATGGTATTATTTCTAGCTCTTATAGAAGTGTTGGCTATTTATGGATTGATAGTAGCATTTAGAATATTGAATTAAGCATTAATAAAATAAAATGTCTATAGAATATTTTTTTCATATATTATTAGATATGATAAAATTATATGTAATTACTAATTAATTAATTTTTTATGTGAAATTTAGAATCTGGAAATAATACAGAAGATAATTCATCAACTAATACTTATCAATCTAAATTAGTGGATATATCGAATCTACCTAATGAAGAACAAGATAGAATATTTAATGAATCATTATCAGAATCAAGTGAATGCAGTCAAGATTCAATTAATAATATGTGTGAACTAAATGAACAATTACTCGAAAAAAGTATAAGTGATTACTCACAGTCATCTTTAGAATTATTTGTTTGATCACAAGAATGAGCTCAAATTACTAATATTACTAAAAATTGAAATAATCTTTATGGTTTTCAAATAAAAACTGATGGAGAATTTGATATTAATAGAGTTAATGCTCTCTATGAAACTGGTGATTCTGCTCGTTTTAGAATTGAAGGTAATTATAAGGAAGGTTATACGGGTCTTCTTGATATAACAAACTTAAAAGATATTAATAAAATCTATACACAAGATAATGAATTAGGTGTTTCTCTCATGGCAATGAATACTACTGCTACGATGTGAGGATATGTATGATATGCAAAATGATCTGAATTTGAAAAATATGTAGCGAGTTTATGAATTCAAGCAACTGATGATTTTAGAGTGAAATTATCTGCTGGTTTATTAGATAAAAGTATTTGAGCTTTAATAGATGAACCAAATTCATTATCTGAGATATCTCAAACTATACATGATAATGAAGTGGATACATGATATTCTAGAAATGTAAATTTTGATTCGAATAAATTTAGTACAACAGAGAAAAGATTATGAGTAGAATGAGAATATATATTTGATAGAAGTTCATTGATTCAAGATATAAAAGTTTGAGTTGATTATTTTGATATGCAAGGACATGATTTAGGATCTATGGAAATAGATTCTTCTTCTATGTCAGTTGTAGAAGATGAAGATTATGAAATTGAATTTCATGAAAATGTCAATACTCTCAGAATAGGAAGTTTAGAATCACAAAGTATGTTTAAAACTCATTTGTCAACTACTTTAAAGCTACAAGAAAATATGAGAGCTCAAGCATATTTAGAATGGAAAAGAGAAAATGGTAAATCTTCAATTAACTCATGAGCATCTCTTGCTTATGATTTAAATGATCAAAATAGAGTATCGGTATATGGTGAAAAAACTGATAAATATGATAGATTTGGTGCTAAATATAGTAAAACATTTGATAATGGAAATCAATTTAATATAAGTGCTTCAAAAGTTAATTCTGATAGTTTTAATGAATCACAAATTAATATGTGAGTTAAAATCCCATTTGGAGATGCTGGAAGAACAACTAATAATCCATTATTTGAAAACTCTAAAAATAATACTCTCTCTTGGAGTGATATTAAACCAAATAGAGATATTAATAACAGTGAATTTAATGTGACTCCAGAAATTAAATTAACTGAAACTATTACAGTTGAGGAAACAATGATCAAAAAACCTATCGAAGACTACGAGATTGAATGAGGTCCAAGTGAAGACTACGAGATTGAATGAGGTCCAAGTGAAGACTACGAGATTGAATGAGGTCCAAGTGAAGACTACGAGATTGAATGAGGTCCAAATGAAGACTACGAGATTGA
>Ga0233426_10001351_pt1 | contig 22910 bp, 16 predicted proteins | sample SI_118_April2016_6_FD_179875 | JGI IMG/M metagenome (GOLD analysis project Ga0233426, IMG submission 179875) | Seawater microbial communities from Saanich Inlet, British Columbia, Canada - SI_118_April2016_10_MG | ecosystem: Environmental > Aquatic > Marine > Inlet | place: Canada: British...
CGTCTCCTGATCGTCATTGACGAACTTAGCCGTATCGGTGGAATATTTAATGCCGTTGACGTAAATGGAGCCAAATCCACTGACCACACCACCACTAAACGTCTGATCAACAACACCATTTGGAGTCAAATCAGCGTTATCGCAGATGCCATCTCCATCCGAATCTAGGGTTTCAGTTGCGTCCAGTGGGCAAGCATCATCTGTATCCGCCACACCATCTCCATCATCATCAGTATCCGCATTATCACCGGTACCATCTGAGTCAGTGTCTGTAGTTTCACCAGCATCTAGTGGAAATGCATCATTATCGTCATCGACCCCATCATTATCATCATCAGAGTCATTGCTATCTAAAATACCATCATTATCGGTATCAATATGGCCGATTGCATCATCGTTACCTGACTCAGACGCACCGCTTCCACAGGCAGTCAATACAAGCAACGTGCTTAGTAGTAAGAGTCTAATATATACAGTTAAATTCACTTCCATTCTCCTTAGTTTTGTTTATATGGACGCAAAATACTCTGGTTGCCTTAAGGAAATCTTAACGGACAAAGCTAAAGTTCCGATAACAAAGAAAATCTAAGTGGTATTGCATTTTTCTATTTTTCAAACGTGGATATATAGTACAAATATGGAATGCCGGCAGCGGTATTGACGCACATCGGCTAATTTCGGCGAGTCAGTGCTTGAACTACTGAGAAGCTTTCTCAACGTTGCTTCTGAGGCGCGGATAGATCTTAATCTAGCCAAGGCCTAACCCAAAAGTATGAGCTACCCTTGGTCTGTGCATCAGTCGCCACCGAGAATCGAGAATTGTAATATATTTCAAGGCCTTATCAGAGCCAAGCAGAAGTTAGCACAATATTCTCTCACGCATCGCGAACAATTTACACGTACCCACGAATCATACCTACGGGTGAAGTATCCCAATTGGCGAAACGTTACCCTGTGCATGTCTCAATAGAAGCGCTTAGTTTGACTGTGACTGACGGTGATCCACGTGTTCTTGCAACGCTGTCGTCAAATATAACGTTATAGGCATCATAAAAAACGAGGATAGATCATGAAACACTTTAAAATGCGCCCACTCGCACTCTTCACCTCAATAGCCGGTCTCTCGATGATCGCTCTTCCTGTAGCCGCGGCTCCTACTCTCGAAGAAGTTGTAGTAACTGCGCAAAAGCGAACAGAAAGCCTGATGGACGTACCGATTTCTGTAGTTGCGATTTCAGGTGAAAAAATCAGTAATCAGGGTATTAATGACCTGATGGAATTATCCGCCTATGTACCCAACCTTATGGTCACAGAAGGCACTACTAACACCAATATCTTCATGCGCGGTGTAGGCGCTGGTAACAGCCGCTCCTTCGAACAATCAGTAGGAATGTTTATTGACGGTATCTACATGGGGCGCGGCCGCCAGTTCCGTGCGCCTTTCTTCGATCTTGAACGGGTAGAAGTTCTGCGTGGCCCACAGGGCATTTTGTTTGGTAAAAACACCATCGCCGGTGCCATCAACCTCACTACCGCCAAACCTCATGTCGGTGAAGAGTTTAACGGCAGCGTATCAGTCGAATACGAACCCGAGTATGACACTCAAACGGGCATCGCGATTATTTCTGGCGACGTCACTGATACCTTAGCCATGCGCCTGGCCTACAAACATCGAAGTAGTGATGGTTGGGTCGAAGACACAGGGCTTAACCGCGACGGGCCGGAAGTTAAAGAAGATACTCTACGCCTGGCATTTAGCTGGGAGCCAAACACTGATTGGAAAATCGACGGCAAATTCGAACAGAATGAATTTGAAACTGAAGGCACAACCATACAAACAGTTTCATCAAACCCCATGGGCGGTTTGGCCAATTTCGCTAGTGCCGCCGCTCTAGCTAATGACCCTTTGTTTGAAAACAAACCTGACGATCGGCTCTCAAGAGATGGCAATCTTTCCAAAGACAAACGTGACACCACTGTTCAAAACGCAGCAATTAACATTGACTACGCATTGGGCGAGAACACGTTGACCCTGGTAACGGGCTATTCTGATTACGAATATGAGGATAATTTTGATGCCGACTTCGCGCCAATTTCCTTTATTTCGACCATAGATGACAGTGACTTTACCCAATGGAGTCAGGAGATTCGTCTGGCCTCGCCAGGCGGTGAGAAGTTTGACTATGTTACTGGCTTGTTTTGGCAGTCAAATGAGCTCACCGGTATCACCCGGAATGACCTTGATGTATTGACCGATCTGGGACCGTTCTTTCACGCTACCTATGACTTTCTTAAAGACGCAGGTGTAATTCCGTCCTTTGTCAATCCTGCCAACTTTTCGCGCGACAACCACTTTGAACAGGATACAGAAACATGGTCTGCCTTTTTCCAGGGTACTCTATCTGTAACTGATACGGTCCGCTTAATCGGTGGTCTGCGCTACACACACGAAACCAAAGACTTTAATCGTCAAGGAAAATTCAGCGAATTCCAGGATTACGATACGCCGGCCGGTTTGGATGCTAGCCTGACCGCTACCCTTAACGGACTAGTTGTTCCTGTCCCTGCTTACGATAACAGCCGTACTGAAAAACATTGGACACCTTCAGTTAAGCTCCAATGGGATGTTAACGATGAAATGATGGCCTACGCGCTAGTTGAAAAAGGCTTTAAGGGCGGTGGCTTTAACAATAACATCGATACCACTCTTGCATCTTCAGAGTTCGATGAAGAAGAGGCGTTAAGCTTTGAGGTCGGTCTTAAGTCCTCTATTGTCGATGGCCGCGGTGAAGTAAATCTGTCTATCTTCCGCACCGAGTATGATGACTTACAGGTTTCTACATGGAACGGTACTTCGTTTGATGTAGGCAACGCAGCAGAGTCTATCTCTCAAGGTGTTGAATTTGATGGCCGTTTCGCCGTGACTGACAACCTGACTCTGGGTGGCGCAATCGCCTACCTGGACTCAACCTATGACAACTTCAAAAATGCAGGTTGTCCTGTTGACGCTGTGTCAACACCTTGTGATCTGAGCGGCCGCCCTACCCCGCTCTCTCCGGAGTGGTCTGGCAACTTGTATGCCGAGTACAACCTGCCATTAGATAACGGCATGGAGTTCAGAGCGGGTATTGATGTCAACTACATGGACGATATGTACCTGGATACTGACCTGGATGAACATCTGGTTCAAGACGCGCACGAAAAATGGAATGCTCGCCTTGCCCTGGCCGGTACAGATGACGTATGGGAAGTCGCATTGATTGGTAAAAACCTGACTGATGAAACCACACTGGGGACAGGCTACGACCAGCCGCTGGTTCCAGGTGGCTACGTTGCTTTTGTTCAGCCTCCTCGTGAGATCTCTATACGCCTAAAACTTAACTTCTAAACTGATCGGTTACGCCTGATGAGGCATTCAGGCTGACATCAATCAAATACTCGCCGGCCCGGCTGCAATTACCGGGTCGGCGAAGCCTCTTGATGACAAAACTGTTTTGCAACGGGTCAGCACGTAAGGCCAATTACCCTGGGCATCATCTATGACAAGAAACGCTTCAGTCGCCAGTATTCTGCTTGGCACCATCATGCTCGCTCAACCAGTGTACGCTGCCAAGGCGCAATCTGAGCCAGACAAACAACTGTTATGGGGAGACACCCACCTGCATAGCAGCTATTCCATGGACGCTTACCTGTTCCAGAATCGAACTGCCGACCCTGATACCGCGTACCGCTACGCCAAGGGCTACCCCGTTATACACCCCTATCACCGTGCGAGAGTTCAAATCGGTACGCCACTGGATTTTCTGGTGGTGGCGGATCACGCTGAACTGATGGGAGTCACCAAGAGCCTGGCCGAGGGGAACAAACTACTGGCGGAACTACCGGTCGGCCAACGCTTTATTCGGTGGATGAAAGAGGGGCGTGAAGCTGATGTTTTTAGGGAGATTGCGCATGCTCTTAACGAGGGCGCTAGCGGCACCCCTGTAGAGTCGTTGAATTCGGAGGAGGTACGCAAAACCATCTGGCAGCAGATCACCGCTGCCGCTGAGCAGCACAATGATCCGGGCACGTTTACCACCTTTCTTGGCTGGGAATGGAGTTCCTTGCCCAACGCCGCTAATTTGCACCGAGTAGTATTTACAGCAGCGGGTGCCGAAAAGGGTGACCAGTTTATACCCTATAGCGCCATAGATAGCTCGCGCCCCGAGGACCTGTGGAACTGGCTGGACAGAACCAGCAAGGCGTTGGATATCGACTTCGTAGCAATCCCTCATAACTCCAATATCAGTAAGGGAAAAATGTTTGACCTCGTTGACAGCGAAGGCCGGCCGCTGGATGCGAACTATGCCCGGGCTCGAATGCGCTGGGAGCCCTTGGTAGAGGCAACCCAAATCAAGGGGGACTCCGAAACCCATCCGCTGCTGTCGCCTGACGACGCGTTTGCAGACTTCGAAAGCTACCGTTTCCTGATCGATACTAGTCACAGTACCGATAAAACAGCTTCAGTGCCTGCCGGCTCCTATGTCCGCGCTGCACTAAAGCGAGGCCTGCAACTGGACGACCAAACAGGCGTAAACCCTTACCAGTTTGGAATGATCGGCTCTACCGATTCTCATACCGGCTTGGCCTCCGCCGAGGAAACGAATTTCCATGGCAAAAGCGCAATCGATAGTACGCCTGAGGGCAAAAGTCTGTTCGAGCCCATAAAGAACGGTGCCAGTGGCTGGAATATGTCCGCTTCAGGGCTTGCCGCCGTGTGGGCCCAGGAAAATACAAGAGAATCAATTTTTGCTGCATTCAAGCGTAAAGAGGTTTACGCCACCACGGGGCCACGCATCAAATTACGCTTTTTCGCCGGCTGGGACTACGACCCCGAGGATGTTGAAAACACAAATTATGCCGCTGTCGCATACGGCAAAGGTGTACCCATGGGCGGTGAACTGGGCGACGCCCCCGAGGGGAAGTCTCCCAGTTTCCTGATTCACGCCGTGAAGGACCCAGTGGGCGCCAACCTGGACCGCATCCAGGTGATCAAGGGATATACCGATGAAGCGGGCAATACAAAGGAAAAGGTATATAACGTGGCACTATCCGACGAGCGGCTGCCAGGACGCGACGGAAAAACCAAACCTGTCGGCAACACCGTCGATATCATCTCCGGTGAATACACCAATGACATAGGAGCCACGGAGCTGGCAGTCGTCTGGAAAGACCCCGAATTCAGCAGTAATCAATATGCTTTTTACTACGCGCGGGTGCTGGAAATTCCCACTCCGCGTCACACCTTGCTCGATGAGATCGCCCTGCAACAGGAAAAACATACTGCCGATACCCTGCAGGAACGCGCTTACAGCTCACCCATCTGGTACACCCCGGAACCGCCGAGGCAATGAAGGTTATGCAGGCACGAATACTACTGATGCCGGTTACTCATTCAACAAGAGACCAAAAAGATGACAACTGAAGATAACGCTACAAAAGTCTATCCCACCAGCAGTCACTGGGGGAACTACCTGGTCAAGACGGTCGAGGGCGCTATGACAGCGGTTGATTCCTATCCCGCTGACGAAGAGCCCAGTGGCATTGCCCAATCACTACTGGATAGTCAGAATCCAGACGTGCGCATTGCACAGCCCATGGTGCGAAAAAGTTATCTGGAGCACGGTCGTAAGAGCGACGGCGGGCAGCGAGGCAAAGAGCCGTTCGTGCCCGTGTCCTGGGATGTCGCGCTAGACCTTGCTGCTGACGCGCTTACCGGTGTCCGACAGGAGTTTGGCAATCAAGCCATTTATGGCGGCTCCTATGGCTGGGCCAGCGCGGGCAGGTTTCATCACGCCCAAAGCCAGATCCATCGATTCCTGCGAACCATCGGTGGCTATGTAGATAGTCGGGATGATTACTCCTGTGCCGCGGCCCACAATATCGTGCCTCGCGTACTCGGTCGGTCATTCTACGAATGGGGCTTCGAGCCACAAACCATCGATGACATCGCCCAGAACTCCGGTTCGCTGGTACTGTTTGGCGGTGCGGCCCTGAAAAACACACAGATTAACGTTGGCGGCCTGGGGTCACATACGGCCAGACAAAAACTGGCGCGACTGAAGGAGGCCGGGGTCAGCGTCTACAATATCAGCCCTGTCAGAGACGATGTTTGTGAGGAGGCCGGTGCTCGCTGGATCGCGTGTAAACCCAACACCGATACGGCACTCATGCTGGGCCTGATCCATACGCTGGTCAGTGAAGGGCTGCATGACCAGTCATTTTTGGATACCTATTGCGAAGGATGGGACAAGTTCCATGATTATCTAATGGGTACAACTGACGGCCAGGCCAAAAATGCGAAATGGGCGTCTGGTATCTGTGGCATCGCAGACACGGAAATACAGCAATTGGCGCGAGTCATGGCAGCCAAACGCTGCACTATAGGCGTCAGCTGGTCTCTGCAGCGTCAGGAGCACGGCGAACAGAGCTACTGGATGGCCATCACACTTGCCTCCGCTCTGGGCTACATGGGATTACCCGGTGGCGGAATTACGTTTGGTTACGGCTGCGTTCACAATATCGGCTTTAGTGACCGCGCCTGGATCAACTTCTCGCTGGGAGCCGTACCCCAGGGAGATAACCCCATCGACGCATTCATTCCGGTGGCCCGCATCTCCGATATGCTGCTCAACCCTGGCACCAGTTATGACTACAATGGCCAGTCTCTGACTTATCCGGATATTCGACTGATTTACTGGGCCGGCGGTAACCCCTTCCACCACCACCAGGATCTCAATCGACTGCGTAAGGCCTGGGCCAACCCGGAGACCATTATCGTCAATGAATCCGTATGGACAGCAACTGCACGCCATGCGGACATCGTGTTTCCGGCCACTACCTCTCTTGAGCGCAATGACCTCGGTGGTGGAAGTTGGGACACGTATCTGACTCCCATGCATAAGGTCGTTGAACCCTATGCGCAGTCCCGTGATGATTATGCAATCTGTTCGGGATTGGCAGAGCGTCTTGGCTTTGAGGAGGAATTCACAGAAGGCCTCGACGAAATGGACTGGGTGAAACGCCTGTATGAAGAAACCAGAATCAACGCCGCACAAGCTGACGTGCAGCTACCTGATTTCGATGCATTCTGGGCTGGCGAACAAATCAATATCCAGGATCAATTGCCGGAAAAGGTCTGGTACGTCGAAAAGTTCAGGGCAGATCCCGTTGGGCATCCATTGACGACCCCTTCGGGAAAAATCGAGATATTTTCCTCGACTATTCACAGTTTCAACTATGCGGACTGTCCAGGGCACGCGACCTGGCTGGACAAGGACGAATGGCTGGGTTCAGAGCTGGCAAAGACCTATCCCCTGCATCTGCTGTCGAATCAACCGAAGAAAAAATTGCACAGCCAACTTGATTTCGGCCGCAACAGTCGTGATGCCAAAGCACAGGGCCGAGAGATTATTCGCTTACACCCTGACGACGCCGCCACGCGCAACATCAGGGATGGGGATATCGTTCGCGTGTTCAACAGCAGGGGTAGCTGTCTGGCCAGTGCCGAATTGACCGACTGCGTGATACCACAGGTGGTGGAACTCCCCACGGGTTCCTGGTACGACCCGGAAGATCCCCAGGTTGATGGCAGTCTTGAAGTTCATGGTAACCCCAATGTGCTAACCCGAGACAAGGGCTCATCGAGTCTGGGGCAGGGTCCATCGGCCCATAGCTGCCTGGTTGATGTGGCGCTCTACCAAAAGCCACTGCCGCCGATAAAGGTATTCAGCCAACCAGAGATCGAGCCCCTTAAGTCATCACCACACAAGGCCAGTGAATAAAGTTTCCGTAACCAAACTATCGGAATCGAAAAATAGATTCACTCATTCTAAAACAAGCATTAGCTAACGGAGTTCCACCTTGTTCACTTTCGAAAAACTTGAGAACCCCATCCTGGGCATTCGTGGCCTCGAGGCCGACTTGACCGAGGAAGAGCAGGCGATACAGGAAGTTGCCCATCGCTTTGCCGCCGATGTTATGCGCCCCATTGGGGAGAAGCTGGACAAGATGTCCCCTGAGGAAGCGATCGCCAAGGAGTCCCCTCTCCGCGACTATATGGCAAAAGTCCAGGAATCCGGCATCCTGGACCTAGCTGCGCTGGCCGAGATGGACAACCACCAGAAATCACGCATTTTCCCGATTATTTTTGAAGAATTTGGTTGGGGTGATTCTGGCCTGGCGATTGCCACACTGGCATCCAGTATTCCCGCCTTCGCAGCTCATGGGACTGGTGACGCGGAAATTATCGAAAAGTTTGGCGGTGTACCCGGTTGCTGGCTGGCTACTCAGCCCGATCGGGGCAGCGACGTGGTGGACATGGATGGCTCTGAAGTTCACCCGGGAGACTCCCAGTCAAAAGGCAATCTGAGCTGCCGAGTTGAAGGAGATGAGATTGTTGTCACCGGCCAGTCCTCCGCCTGGGTATCCTTCGCTCCATTGGCACAGACAGCCCTCGCCTATATTCCCTGTGATTACGGGGATGGCCTTTATCACAAGAATGGTCTTAGCCTGAATCATGTGGCGATTTTCATCCCGCTGGATCTTCCTGGGGTATCACGCGGTAAGCCACTGGACAAACTGGGCCAACGACCGTTACCCCAGGGTGAACTCTTTTTTGATGAGGTGCGCGTACCGAAGAAATACTGCTTGGCCACAAAAGATGAAGCGCTGAAGAGTTTTGTCGGCACACTGACCTTTGCCAACATGGAAATGGCCGCCACCTTTACCGGAGTGGCACGAGCCGCGGCAGATCATGCACTGGCTTACGTGCACGAACGCAAGCAGGGTGGCGTGCCCATTATTCAACACCAGAGCGTACAACTGCGAATGTTCAATCTTTGGCAAAAAGTGGAGGCGGCCAGGGCGTTAACTCAGCGAGTCTTCGATTACAACTACAGTACGAAAGGGCCACACCTGATGGCATCGGTGACCAGTAAAACCTATGTGACCGATACGGCATTCGAAGTAGCCAGTGATGCCCTGCAGCTATTCGGTGGCAACGGGCTTACCAAAGAGTACCCCATTGAAAAAATTATGCGTGACGCTCGCGCCTCCATGATTGAAGACGGCGAGAACAATGTTCTCAAATTGAAAGGCATGCGGTGGTTGAGCAGGCAGTACACAGAGGCCAATGATTTGTAATCTAATGTTTGTAGAGCAACCAAATTTAACTTCAAAAAGTGGAGAACAATATGTCAAATAAACCCGTAATAGTTTATGGCGCAAGCGGATACACCGGACGGTTGGTTGCTGAGGCCCTGCGCAACTATCAAATTCCCTTTATAGCCGCTGGCCGCAACAAGGCCAGGTTAGAAGAAGCCATGGCCCTGGTACCCGGTATTGAGACCGCGGAATACGAAATCGTGGAAGTGAACCACGACCTGGAATCGCTAACTGATCTGTTTACTGGCAGCCAGGTGGTGTGTAACACCGTCGGCCCCTTCCATTATTTTGGCAAACTGGTCGTGGAAGCCTGTGCCAAGGCCTGCGTCCACTATTTGGATACCACCGGAGAAATCCCCTTCATGGATGAGGTTAACAAGCAGTTCGGCGACCAGTTCGAAGCTGCCGGTAAGGTGCTCGCACCCTGCACATCCTATATGTACACTCCGTTGGAAATAGCCGCCCACATCGCGCTGGAAACACCGGGCGTGGACACGCTGGAAGCAATTTGCAGTGCTACTGGCACCCCTACTTATGGCTCCACCCAATCCATCTTCTCGATGTTCCAGACCTCAGACCGGGCGTTTCACCTCGAAAACAACCAGCGCGCTATCTGGCCTGCAGCCAAGGGTTACGAAGTTAATGTACCAGACCTGATGATGACTCAGCTGGCTCACCCTTGCGAATACCAATCGAGTCCAACATTCCCATCATTACCAAGTCACGTTGCAGTACCGGCTCCTCGAAAATAACATCGGAAAGATCCTCAAAATACGACAAGTCATACTTGGCTAGCGTATTCCATTTTTTCGGGTACGCATCAATAAGACGGGTTTGAGGCGGATTGTCTGCCATTGCAAGAGGGTAAACCCTCAGCTTTTTGACGTATTCTGTGAGTTGGTCTGTGGTCACCGCAGCAGAGATTACTGGCCGCAGGGCCGCATACACCGCATGAGTGTCAGGGCGGAGCACCAGATAACCGCTCTTCGGCACAACACCATCGTAACCAGGCGGGAGCAACAGGTATTTAGCGCCTTTACCCAAGTCCGCACCCTTAGGCCCGACATCGGCAATGGGATATTCCCAAGCGTCAACAAATGAGCCAAATAGTTTCACATAATTCGAGGTAGCAGGCACCTCAACAACGATTGGACCATCAAGGGTATTAAAGCTTGCGATAACATAAGGCGTGCTTATATTTGCCGTCAAGAATCCATGGCGAGATACCATCGGTTTCGAAAAGTAGACCACATCATTCCAGTCGGCCTGGAGATCTCGGCGAGTACTCTTAATGATGCCTCGCATACTGACCAGAGGCATACCCCAAATAGCAGCCTCAACAGCACGTCGGTGCTTCATCTGATCGGATATCTGTGAGTCGCCTGCCGCGATCGACAGATGAACCGGGCCTAATATAAAAATGATCAGAAGAAATTTCTTGATGATTTTGATCATAAAATTACGACCTCAATGCGTACTAAGTAGTTAAGTTATTACCCGTTTCTGATCAATAAAAGCTGTGGCTAATTTCCCATGTATTTTAAGGGAATGTGAATAGCGTTTTTATAACACTAATCCAAAATGCTTTTTAGAAGTGAAAATCAATCCGCATTGAACAAAGTAGGTATCGGCTCCGTGATAATCGGGCGGCTATGGATGACGTGCTCTTTTGTGGCAAACATATGGGAATTTTCTGGTTCCACAAAAAGCGAAATATCAGTAACCAACATCCTCATCATTCTGTCCACCTCCGCCCCCTGTAGCGATGGCACAATACGGCGATCGATCCACGCTTCAGCCTGGCCCAAGGCTCTTTCTCTATTTTCGAAGCCTGCGCCCAAAAGAGTCTTCAGTTGATCGATAACCTTCGACTCTATTCGGTGCCCTTGACTATACTGGTTATACGGCAACATCTTTATAAATTGCCTAGCCATGCCGCCATGACATGCATTCCAGTGTAATTGCGCTTCGGCCAGGCTTAACTGAGGAAGATAGCTCCCCACATAGATTCCTTTTAGATAGGTATTATCTGGAGTCGCCGTACACTCTTCACCAGTAAATACCTGGGGAACATCAACCGAAAACCAAATATCGGATCGAGAAACATCCACGTAAGCGCGACTGTCTTCATGTAGCTGCAGCAGCTGCTTTTGTATTTCGGCATCATTCAAACCTTCCTTAAACTCCTCCAGATCGTTGATCAACATTTCTTCGGCAAAGTCATAGGCGTCAGTTGCCGATCCATACATTTGCTGTAGCAATTTGTTCACATCATCTTCGTGCATCGTTTCGCATTTGGTGTACTTACGGATACCGAGCTTATCGACCAACTGCAACAATCCTTCGGCATGATTTCCCATCCAGAAGTCGCGAAAGTCTTCGGCAGTTACCTCGGCACGTTTGCGGACAAAGTAGTTAAGTTTGATCATAGTGAATTCCTCATGTTAATTAATATTCGGATACTTTTATGCACCATACTGCCTTTACTGGCTCAGCCTATATCAAGCACTAACAGCCAGTTAACTGTTAGGACAATTTGAATCCGGCCAGGACACCGCCGTCGACCTGGTGCGTACTCCCCGTCACATAACTCGCTTTGTCAGAAGCTAGCCAAAGAACCAGCTCTGCAACCTCTTCAGGCTCGGCACCGCGCCCTAACGGTACACCTGCGGCCAAGCCCTCCAGCTCTTCGTCGGTAAAAACGTTCTGGCTCATCGTCATCGGGGTCTTGATTAAGCCGGGGCAGATTGCTACACAGCGGATATTTTCACGGCCATACTCCAGCGCGCAGGCCTTGGTCAGTCCGATAACGCCGTGTTTGGCGGCCGAGTAATGCGAAAAATCTGCCATGCCTACCAGCCCATCGACGGACGCCGTATTCACTATCACGCCGCCACCTACCTTCTGCATGTGGGGCAGTGCTGCGCGCGTACAATAAAACACACCGTTAAGATTAATATTAATAACCTGTAACCAGTCTTCAGTGCTCTGATCACCCGTCATAGCCCGGACACCACCAATACCAGCATTGTTAAAAATCACATCCAGACGCCCAAACTTTTCTATCGTCGCATCAACCATGGCCTGACAGGACTGTGGGTCAGAAACATCCACTGTCACAGCCATCGCGCGATCACCGATTATCGATACGGTCTCCGTTGCGCCGGATTCGTTAACATCAGCAACTACAACAGCTGCCCCTTGCTTGGCAAATCCCACTGCGGCGGCACGCCCGATACCGGAAGCCGCTCCCGTTACAATGATCACTTTATCTTCAAAATCTTTCATAGATATATCCTTGGTTTTATTGAGTTAGGGCACAGTTATCGATCAGGTCTTCTGGAAAATATTGACAAATCCGGCGCTGCCCAAACCGCCGTTGTGTTGTAAAGCAGTTCTCGCCCCTGCAACCTGGCGATCACCGGCGGTACCCCGCAAGTGCCAGACCAGCTCGGTGATTTGGGACAGCCCTGTCGCTCCTAATGGGTGACCTTTGGCCAGCAAACCGCCGGACGGGCAACACACCACCTTGCCGCCGTAGGTGTTTTGACCTTCGCGAATAAATTTCTCCATATCGCCATCATCGCAAAGCCCTAATGCCGAATAGGTCAGCACTTCGTTACTGGTAAAACAATCATGCAGTTCGATTACGTCAATATCCTCAGGCCCGACGCAGGCTTCTTCATAGGCCTGATTGGCTGCATCACGACTGAGGGCGCGAAACATAATATCCAAAGGATCACTTTCAAAATGTTCCTGCTTGTCACTGCAGAACCCTTGCCCGATGACCTGCACTTTGTAGTCCAATCCATGCTCTTTGGCAAAGCTCTCGGTACAGACGATCACCGCAGCTGCGCCACAACTGGGCGGGCACGCAAACAACTTGCGTAGGCCGCGAAATACAGGTTCACCGGACAAAATGTCTTCGGTAGTCAATGGGTTGCGGAAAATGGCGTAGGGGTTGTGCGCGGCATGTCGGCGCGCCTTGATGGTGATTTCTGCCAACAGGGCATCGTCGATGCCGTAAAGATCCTTGGTCAAATCCACCTGGCAGCCAAACAGCTGTACCGCCGGGGGCAGCTTACGCTCCTCCTCGGTTAAGCCCACCAGATCGGCAGCGGCCTTATTGTGTCGAGCTATAGGGCTGGGACGATCGGGAAAAACCATATCGATGGCACCAGGTTGCATCTGCTCAAAACCAACAGCCAGGGCACAATCCACCATGCCGTACTTGATTGCCTGAGAAGCAAGGGCAAAGGCGGTGGAACCGCTGGCACAATTGTTATTGACGTTCACCACGGGAATACCAGTAATGCCAACATGGTAAAGCGCAGCCTGGCCGGCACAGCTGTCGCCATAGACATAACTGGCATAGGCCGACTGCACCTGGCTGTAATCCAACCCTGCATCGACCAGCGCTTCGCGCACGGCTGCAGCGCCCATACGGTCATAGCTTTCACTTTGCCCTGGTTTCTTGAAGGGGATCATGCCCACACCAGCTACGATGATTCTTTTACTCATAACAACTCTTCCTTAGTTGACAGCACGTGACTGATCCTGCCAGTAGCGAATGAAATCCATGCGCGCGCTGAGTAGGATATATAACGAAGTCAACGCGACGCATGTTGTACGGTGATTAGCCCAGCATATCTGGGTTAAACGCCGGCATGATCAAAACATGACCACCGTTGGAGAGCTTTTCTCTACGCAGCTTCTTAAAGGGAGCATACGCTTCGCTAGACCAAAACTGATCAAATGCATCCTGACTTGGAAATTTAAACAGCACATTCCAGCAATCCGGCCACTCACCTTCTTTAACTTGAAGGTCAACTGTTGCCGCAGCTGACATAATCTCAACACCTCTTCCAATAAGTTGCCCTGCAACAGGCAAACCGTACTCTTGCATGTACGTGTCGAAGTCTTTGGTATCTACTCGAGCTATAAAGTAGACAGGCGATTCTTTTTCAGGCTTTTCAGGTTTAAAGTCTTGATTAGCCATTTTTGCTTTTAATAATGTTAATAATCTCTCTGCGTGATCCTTAGCAAGCTTGATAGTGGCTTCGCGTGGATACTCAAGTCCCGGGATATTGGCCATCCCGTGGGTATACACATAATCTTGAAGAAAGGTCATTTCGCAGAGATTAGCCGTTTGTTCGAGCGGCTTTATAAATTCATCGATAGGATATGTGTTATAACCTTCAGGTCTGTATGATTCGGCTGCACCGCCAATCGTAAAAGAGAGTAACAGCTCTTTGCCACGCAGCGCCTTACCGGTTGAGCCAAAAGCGAAACCATAGGTTAATACCACATCAATCCATTCCTTTAGTAAAGCTGGCGTGCTGTACCAGAAAAAAGGAAATTGCAAAACGATCAAGTCGGCTGTTCTTAATGCATCTTGCTCTGCTTGTACATCGATTTTAAAATCAGGGTAGAGCTTGTAAAGCTCACGTACCTCTAGTCCTTCGACGTTTTTTAGTTCATCCCGAATAATTTTGTTGCCTATTGAACTATTGTCAACATCAGGGTGCGCAAAAATCACTATTGCTTTCATTACTGCTTCTCTCCAATTGGAACAACTAACTCTTTACTACACCGGTTACGATTACTAGTTTATTTTCGAACACCTTTCCCATCCATCCTCGATTAGGTTAAGCTATTGCACGCTCTGGTTATCCGATGCGTCTCATACAATAACCGTTATGTTAGAGTAAACTGTCTTTTAATTAATCGCTCTTGGCTGCCCTTCCCAGTAGCGCTTGCGCAACTCTGTCTTCAGTACTTTTCCTGCGGCGCTGCGAGGGAGGTCGACTACAAAATCAATGGATTTCGGCGCCTTTACGCCGCCGAGTTTGTCCTTCGCTATCTGGATCAGGAACTGCTCTTCGACTTCAGCACCCGGCTTTAACTGAATAACCGCCTTAACAGACTCGCCCCACTTGGCATCTGGCACCCCGATTACTGCACAGTCCTGAACTGCCAGATGGCCGGTTAACACCTGCTCAACTTCATTGGGAAATACATTGAAACCGCCAGAAATAATCATGTCTTTTTTGCGGTCGACAATAGCAATGTATCCATCCTTACTCATCACACCGATATCACCAGTATGATGCCAACCAAATTCGCGGACCTCTGCAGTGGCCTCAGGATTCTGATAGTAACCAGGAGTCACAAGGTTCCCGCGAACACAAATTTCGCCGGGCTCACCACGCGCGACCTCTTCGCCCTGATCATTCAATATGGCGACCTGATTGAACACACAGGGACGTCCAATGCTGTGCAGCCTGGCTTCATTAATCGAGCCATCGCTGTTCATATAATCCCATGGTGCCTTGGCCGTAATGGACGCCGGCGCTTCCGTCTGTCCAAAAGCCTCACTCATCACCGGCCCAAAAACACCAATTGCTTCTTTGATTTTTTCCAGCGAAGACGGAGCGGCACCGATAAAAATATGCTGTAGCGAAGAGTAGTCATAGTCGCGCACACCAGGCACTGCCAGCATCATATAGAGCACCGTAGGAGGCAGGAAAAAGTGGGTAATGCAGTACTCTTGCACGGCTTTTAGAATCCCTTCCGGGTCCACACTAGCCATCATGTAGTTGGTGCCGCCACGGGCAAAGTGCGCACACCCAAGAACGCCGGCAGTATGCGTCATGGGCGCCACAACCAGGTGACGGCTGTTGTCGTGATAGTTAAAGTGCGCCCAATAATTGGCAAACATCGTTTCCAGGTTCTTGTGGGCTATCATTACTCCCTTAGGTTTACCTGTTGTGCCGCCGGTTGGGAAGAGCGCCACCATATCCTCCGGGTTTTCTTCACCCATCTGAAAGGTTGTTCGATAGTCTTGAGTCCAGCTTCCCAGTAGTTCACCGTCACCATCGCAACTATCCAGGCATACGATTTCCTTAATGCCAACCACTTTACCTTTTATCGCTACTGCCTCAGCCTCATAGTTACTGTGATAGAACAATAGCTCGCCACCAAACGTGTCCAGCAGTTCGATGTTGGCTTCCAGCGCATTGCGGGGATTGATAGGCAGCCAGCAGGCTTCAGAGCGAAACAGGCCCAGCAAGGCCAGAAAGGCCAGATTGCAGTTGGGTGCTAAAACACCCACCTTGCTACCCTTGCTATAGCCCCGGCCACGAATTGCCGACGCTATAAAATGCGACTCTTTTTCCGCCTCTCTATAACTGTACTGTGAGGCCGAATCAATAAAAGCCGCGTTATCCGGGTACTGGGAGGCGCCCTGGTCAAAAAAGTCTATTATGCGCATGGGATGGCCCTGGTATTTTTTGAGGCCGCCAGGAAACATGAATTTCCGGGCTGCCTAATAAGCTGATGGTTATTCACCGCTAGTCGATCACTTCGGTCTTCATGGCGGCAAAGCCATAACTTTGCAGAGCTCCAAACAATTCACGATGCCCTACCGCTGCGCACGGAGACTGGAAACCCACTGCTCGGGATTGACCACGTACCAGTTGGCGGGCGACGTAGGCCTGTATCAGCCCTGTCTGCAGGTAGGCGCAGTTCCCTACAATCGTACATTTGACGATCTTGTTATTGCCTTTGCCATAGCAGATGTCTACAACGCGATGCACATTACGATTTTCTCGCGGTGGCATTCCGGGTGTAACGCCGTCAGCTAATTCGTTCAGAGCGACTTCCTGCTCCTCCTTCGACAGCTGGGCAAGATTCTCTTCATAGTGCTTGCAAATCTGTAGTATGGCTTCCATCAGCTGACGATCAGTGAATCCAGTGACCTGCTTACAATTGTTTACTCGAGAATCTTCGGCATACCACAAAGGCACACAACCACCACCCCATGGTAACGCCAGTGCTGTCGAGGTCATGCCCGGAACAGCGACCTCAGAGCGCATAGCCATGGAATTTTCCAACAAATACAATTCACCATTCTCCAGCCACCGTGCCTCCACACTCGCTGTGTTCATCACCGTGCGGGTAGAACCTACTGTCGGCACGCCCGTGGGAATACAAGCCACATCGAGGGAGTCTATGCCCGGCTCTTCCAGGCACACTTCTGCGGCGATATTAGATACCGAATGCATATAGGCTGTGCCCGGCGCAAGTAACAGTCCTTTTTGTGCATAGGCATCACCAAATGCATCGCGCATTTCCATCATCCATTGCTGCTCGCCAGTCGTATCGATATAGTGACAACCGGCTTCCAGAGCGGCCTTCACCACTTCCGTTCCAAAGCGCGCGAAAGGCCCCACGGTATTGCAGATAACCTTCGCATCGCGAAACAATTCGACCAGCGACGCTTCATTATGGTCCACCTTGACCACTTTATATTCGGCGGTCTCGATACCAGGCACTTTGTCCATCGCCGCTTGAATGGCCTCGGGGTTGCGGCCCGCTGCGATAAATGGCAGTTGGTATTCGCGCAAGTATTCAGCAACCAGTCGACCGGTATAACCACTGGCACCGTAGATAACAACAGGATATTTAGTCATTATTTTCTCCAATCAAACAGAATTTGTTGAGGAGAAGGTTAACGCAGTGGAATGTTGCTTAATTCACCCGAATGGGTAAAAAGATGTATCACCCGAAAGGGTGAGGAAGCACCAGCCAGGCGCCGATCAGGCAGCTAGGAGAAAAACCCCATTTCCTTCATCCGCCTGACCGCCTGAGTGCGCCTGGATACTCCCAGTTTAGCGTAAGCGGACTGCAGATGGGTTTTGACCGTATTAATCGACACATACTGATGATCGGCAATCTCCTTGTTGGAAAGGCCTTCAACCAGCAGTTCCAATGTAGCCAGCTCGCGCTTGGTCAACTGCTCGACCATCTCGTTGTACCGGACATCGAGCACCGCTGCAGGGGCCGCACGAGTACCGAATTCGGACTGCTGCTCACCGGCGAGAATTTTCTGCAGCTGCTGGCGCAACAGCAGATGGGCATTATCGCCGTCGGTAGCTTCCAACTTTACCTGCAGCTGCGCCAATAGATGCAGTACTCCCGCTCCCTCATCGCGGTATAGCTGGATCACACAGTTGTTCTGGTCCAGCGCCAGCGCATTCTCCAGCACCTCTTTGGCCGCATCGGCATTGCCACTCTCGGCATGTGCTCTTGCCAAAAGCACCGCGAGCTCCAGGGACCGCAGTATTCTGCCCTGCCCGGACAGACTTTCCCATCGCTCGTTCAATCCATCAATAACATCGGCTGCGCTGCCCTGTGCAATGGATACCCGGGCAGCGGCCATGGAAAACCATTCCTCGACCTGCACACCCCAGGTTTCGTCCGTCAACAGAGATTCATGTGCCTGGTGCCAGGTATTGAAAAGTACAACCGCCTGCTGCTGCTCGCCAAGTGCAATCAGCAACCGTACCTTCTCATGCAAAATACAGGCATTCAGTCTTGCCCAGCTTCGAGAGTCCGCCATCTGCTGTGCATCATCGAGTAAGGCTAAGGCGCGATTGTACTCTCCCGTCGCGTGAAGCTGGCGAACCCGGTTGCGCAGCACCACGATCATTATGTCGGCACAAGCCAGAGCGCGCTGGACCTCCAGCCCCTGCTCAAACAAGCGCTGCGCCTTCTCTCCATCCCCCAGCTGATAATGGAGTGCTGCGAGTACAGACTCCATCAGGGCAATCAACTGAGAGCCACTTCCTACCCGCTCACGCAAACGCTCGATTTCCGCTGCCAGGGTCACGGCGCCAATTTCCAGTTGAGCTCGGGCGAAGGCCACCAGCGCCTGGAACAAAGCGGCATTGGCCTGCGTATAGGCTATATCCGCAACTTCCGGTAGGTTGAGTATCCAGCGGCACTGCTGCAGTGCCTCATCGTAACGTAGCTGATTGAAGTCGATCCAGACATGCATCATTCTGAACGTCGCCATTATATGGAGTGGCTCAGGCGGCGCTTGCGGCAACCATTTAGCAACCACAGTCTCAACGGCGGGAAGGTCTTCGGCAAAGAAGTACGTAGCCCCTTCAATGGCTTTCAGCTCAACCGGGAGCGGCCCCTCGCCATCCTGACGCATGGCAATGCCCTGAGAGACCTCATCAAGTATTCGCCTGGCCTGGGGGATGCGGTTATTTAGCACCTCCAGCCACGCCATCTGCACTAATATCTCATGACTGCTATGAAGTAAGCCGTCGGGAAGTCGCCGTACCAGTCCAAACAATAGCGGCAGGTAACCCTGGGCCAGGAGCCGTATACCGTGTTCTTCCAGCAACTCCTGTGCCCGCTCCTCTTCACCGGCACTGATCGCATGCTGAATCGCCTCCGCCACCAGCCCCTTTTCCTCAAACCAGCGACTCGCGCGCCTGTGCAATTCAGGCTTCTCCCTGGGGAAACTGATTTCAAGTTGTTTGACGAGAAAATTGTGAAACAGGGGGTGCAGTCGGAACCAGTCAGCCTGGTCATCCAACTCCTGCAACAGCGGACGCAGCTCGATGTGATTCAGCAAGTCCTGGCCTGACCGGCCTTCACCGATGATAGCCTCGCACAGGGGAGCCGAAAGCCGTTCGACAATGGCTGTACGGGTAAGAAACTCCGCCATTTCCTGTGACATCAGCGCCATTATCTCCTCGGAAAGAAAATCGGCGATGGAGCCATGGCTGCCGGAAATGTTTTCCACAACTGCGTGCGTATCTTTCACCCCTTTGAGAGAGAGTGCGGCCAACTGCAACACTGCTGCCCAACCATCCGAGTGTTGATAGAGCGTGTCCAGGTCTTCTGTTTCCAATTGCAGATGGTTGGTCGCGGCCAGTAATTGCTCAGCTTCAGCCCGGTCAAAGCGAAGATCAGCCAAGCCCAGTTCCACCAGGCGGTTACTGGCACGCAGTTTGGCGATGGGAATAGGGAGCGGGGTTCGGCTGCCGATAAAAAGTGCCAAATTTTCCGGCAGGTGCTTGAGTAGGTAGTGCAAGGTGTCGTGAATCCGCGGTTCCTGGATCAAATGATAATCATCGAGAAAAAGCGCATGGTTGCCTTCATTCTCAGCAATCGCCGCTACCAACGCGGCGACCAGGTGCCGGCCGCTGCCCTCCCCGCCTTCTTGTAACTGGCCAGGGGAATCGGTATACGGGTTGCCGGCCAGTCGCTCGAAGGCCCTGCTAAGGTAAATGTAGAAGGATGCCTCGTCGTTATCCTCTTCCTCCAGACCCAACCAGGCCGTAGACCAACCCTGCACTTCACACAGGTTGCGATACTGGCTCAAGAGTGTGGTTTTACCGTATCCGGCGGGGGCGACCACCACATAAATGGCTCCGGCCTGCAATTCCCCGCCACCGAGTGACTGCAGTAGCCGGGTCCTCTCAAGCAACCCATCAGGCAGGCGCGGTGGTGTAAAACGTCTGTTAATCAATGGCAAATTGATACGCTGCTCCCCTGTTATGAACTCACCGTTACTCTGCTACTGGATACAGATAAGTACCGGAGATCATTAAATATAACATAACATATCTATGAATATTAAAATAAGCAGAATAAGGACAAGTACTCAATTTCCTACCGTAATGTGCAAAATTTACACGCCTATTTAAATCATACCAATGGGTGAAGCTCCCCGACTGGGAAAGCATTATATTGATTCCTGTTTTCACAACGCTGTCGCTTTAAGTCACATAATCGGCGCAGATTGTCAAGTCAGATAGATAGTTCCACTCTAATCTCTTCTGTAATTGGTCTCACGCCGAAGATTACAACCATAAAAAAGGATAATTGATCGTGAAAAACTTTAAAATGCGTCCACTCGCAGCCCTCATCTCAATATCCAGTCTCTCATTGACCGCCCTTCCTGTAGCAGCAGTTCCTGCCCTGGAGGAAGTTATTGTAACCGCACAAAAACGAACAGAAAGCCTGATGGATGTACCAATTTCTGTCGTTGCTATTTCTGGTGAAAAAATCAGCAATCAAAGTATTAATGACCTGTATGAGTTATCCGCCTATGTACCCAACCTTATGATTACAGAAGGCACTACTAACACCAACATCTTCATGCGCGGTGTAGGTGCCGGTAACACCCGTTCTTTCGAACAATCAGTATCGCCACACAAGACCAGTGTATAGCACTCAAGTAGCCAAACTATCGAAGCCCTGACTCATGCGCTGACCAGCGAACAGGGCATCGAAATCTCCCGCAAGCCCCTGGGAGTTGTGGCCGCCACTATTCCCTGGAACTACCCACTGTTAAACCCTTGGGTTTCGACCACGATTCGTTTCAAACAGCCTAATTGAGAACCATACCTGGAGATAACGATGTATAAATCACCACTAGCGACACGCGCCAACGATGTTAATGACATCAGGGTGCGGCTGGCTGCCATCCTCTGCGGCTGCTGTTTTGCACTGTTTGCGTCAATTATGCCATTGACTCTGGCGCGAGCTGCCGACAGTCTCGGGCTGGTTGAATGGGAAATGGGGCTGCTCGGTGGCAGCTTCAAAGCAGGCGTGGCGCTAGCCTGTATTGTTTCGGTGCTGTGGATTCGACGCTTAAATTGGCGCCACCTGGTGCTGCTGTCTAGTCTGGCCTTAACTGCCGACTTCCTCATGCTTACGCTTGTGAACCAATTCTTCGTATCGCTGGTTTGCATGGTAGTTGCTGGATTGTTAGCAGGCTCCGGCTATGCAGTGATAATTGTCTGCCTAGGGGACACACGAGAGCCAGCACGCAACTTCGCACTGGCTTTTCTCTGCCAATCACTAGTCGGCACTCTGGTGAGTTATACCCTGCCTCAGCTGAGCACCCTTGGTGACGGTTTTGATATAACCCTGTTGTTGTTAGCAGGTTTTAGTTTATGTGCCGCACCTCTATCCCTTTGGTTGCCGAGCGCAGGAACAAAATTCGTGACGGCAACTCAACCCAACGTAGTGCGCCAGCTAGCCATACCACCGGCAGTACTGGTGGCTTTGGCGGTGATAGTATTGGCATACATGGGTTGGGGTGCGCTGTGGGCTTTTGTCGAACCCATTGGCAATTCTGTCGGGCTTGGTGCCGAGCAGGCAGGCAAAGCGGTGGCGGCATCGCTACTGGCCGGAGCAGTCGGTTCGCTCTGCGCTGGCGTGCTCTCGATGCATTGGGGTTACGGGCTACCGATGCTGCTCTCGATCAGCGCCTCACTAGCTTCACTGATTATTATACAAAGCGGTCCAGAAGAAGGCTTATTTATTACGGCCATTGCACTTTATGGTTGGGGCTGGTTTTTTGGTGCGAGCTATGTGATGGGCCTGGTGGCCGAACTTGACAGCGGCGGACGCTTTATCTCGATTGCTCCCGCCATGCAAACCCTGGGTGCGGCTATCGGTCCGGTGCTGGCCGGTCTGCTGGTCATCGACGGTGTATTTCTCTACGTCTACCTGTTTTCGGGCCTGATGTGGTTACTTGCATTGTTATTGTTTAGCGGATTACTACATTATCGCCGCAGCCATAACAAGGTTGAGTCGCTCAAAAAGTCCAGTGCTTAATTAAAGACCCTGACATTCTCAAGAAACGGAATGCAAACTCCATGACCCTTGGCGTCATGTCGGCTGGCGGCGGCCCAGGTGCTCTTTCTCTCCTGGCGCCATTTGTCACGCCGTAGACGTCATTTGCCATTTCGGATAAAGCGTTTTTATGTAATTTACAAGGTGTTACACCTGATCGACTACTCCCACTCAATAGTAGCTGGCGGCTTACTGGATACATCGTAAGTCACCCGAGAAACCTCGGTAATCTCGTTGATAATGCGATTGGATACTTT
>Ga0233426_10001352_pt1 | contig 22903 bp, 22 predicted proteins | sample SI_118_April2016_6_FD_179875 | JGI IMG/M metagenome (GOLD analysis project Ga0233426, IMG submission 179875) | Seawater microbial communities from Saanich Inlet, British Columbia, Canada - SI_118_April2016_10_MG | ecosystem: Environmental > Aquatic > Marine > Inlet | place: Canada: British...
ACAATTGAAGACCTACTTCATCCAGACCCCGGTAGAGATAAGGGCAGCAAAGAACCCTCTCCTCAGCTAGAATTAGAGGCTTAGTTATGTTTAACCGGACAGTAGTGACTCATTATGTAACAGATGCTGCTAACTCCACTGCAAAACGGGCAAGACAACGTTCAGCATTACCTCAAACCCCAGACGTAAAAGTTACTCTTGAAGTGCCAGCAGGGAAATTTTCAAAACCGTCAAGAGTCGAACCAGCATTTAATATGCCTGGTGGAGGTATGGAGAGGACAGCTGTTGGTGATATACCTGTCACAATAAGAGGGGTTCAATAGTAATGCCCTCTTTAATTGGTCAGCGTATATTTATTCGAGGAAATGAATTCTCTGATAAGGATTTATTAGCGCAAGTTGCTGCTTTTGATGAGCATAATCGAAATCTTTTGCTTGAGTTTGATAGTCCTTTTGTCAATAAAGGCAAGTCATATAGGCGTGCTGTTGCTAGTCCCAGATTATCAAGAGATGATTTCAACTTGCTATTAACTAACAAAGTGCTTGGTTGCTCAGTGACTTGGGTTCCTGATGAGAAGTTTAATGTTAATGAACCTATGAGTTTGAGCTGGTGGCGAGGTGGTGCAGCGGCAGTTACTGATTTATATGTCAGTAATTAAATACTTAGGTTTGTAGCAATATTAAAGGCGCGTACTTGAAAAATTACGCGCCTTTAATATTTTAGGTCTTTAGAGATTGCTTAACACTAACGAACTCAGTCATTAACGTTTCCCCTTGTTGCCGTAACCATCGGTGAGTCACCAAGGCACCAATAATCCAACCCTCTGGCTCCACCTGTTCCTCAGTCAGCGCCATCATAGATTGCTAAAAAAAAAATAACAAAAAATAACAAGGACAGGCATCGCAAAAAAGAATAGTTGTTTTTATCTTTTTCTTTGTCTGTTGTTCTTTTTGTCAGTGTGGTTTTGTAGAAAAAGTAGGTTGCTGTGTGGTTTATAGCTATAAAAGTGATGTTTTGCTTTTTTTAAGCCATAGCTGCCCGTGACTTGCTATCAAGTCATGTTGGTTTCTTGTTTAGGCAGGTGTTTTATGCTGAGGCTATTTTTCTTCGCCGAAATCGTTTGCTATGTTGTTGTTCAAACTGCGTAGCGTTTTTCATCCATGTGATAGTGTCGATGTTCAGTCGCTCTAAAATAGGCGGTAGTTGATGATTAATTGCACCGCGCTTATCTTCTCTTACCACTCGTCCAGTCCAATCCACCAGTACTAAATAATCTTCCCAGGTAAAAGGAATGCCGGTTTGTGTGGCTTGGGTAATGGTTCCATCGAAATGTAAAAGGGGTTTAATCGGCAGAGAAAAGTGGTGGAGTGCGAGAGACGGTGGTGTGTTTCCGATGACGCCTTGGTTTGGTTTCTGGGGGTTAATACGTTCTTTGATACTGGTATGATCCGAAGCTTCAGGTGTATCTGCCATACAGGCCCGTACAGGGTTTAAATCTACATAAGCCATACAGCTTAATAGTGCTTCTTCACTGAGTAAAGCTTGTGATTTATAGCGTGATTCCCAAAAATGGCCGGTACAATTATCTTCTTTGTTGGCTTCACGGGCTATTGGTTCATTCAAACATTTCATAAGCCAACTTAAATCCGCTAAACGCTCACGCCATACCTCAATAATATCGTTTACAGTTTGTTGTTCAGCCGGGCTTAATGAACCGCCTTGTTGCTGACGCTGTATTAATAACCGGCCTTTAAAAAGGCTCGTCCAGCGAGTGATGACTTCTTGATGGCTCCATCCTACACTTTGCTGAGGGGCGAGTTTTATGACGATATGGTAATGGTTACTCATAACGGCATAGGCACCGATATCGATGGCAAATAGTGATGATAGTAAACGTATTCTATCTTCAATCCATTGTCGCCTATGTTCATAATCTTGTTGAGTGTGTTGATCATAACCACATAAAAAAGTTCGTCGCACACAGCGAGAAACAACATGGTAATAAGGAGTGTCGGAAATGGAGATAAGTTCTTTTCTGGGGCGGGTCATTGTTTAGTCCTTTAAACATGAGATGACTTATTTTAGGCTGAGAAATTGTTGTGGGTCAATAGCAATAGGCGAGTGCCTGTCCAGATTACCACGCATACCACGCAGATTACCTTTAGATTAACTTTACGCTAGATCATAAATGACACCTCATATTTAGTCCTACTTATTCGCGTAATGCTCTCATCCCATCATTTTTCTACATGTCTTTTATTTTGGTACTCGTGCTAATACCCATACACTCACTTTTCTAGCGCCTGCTTTTGTTAATGCCTTGGTCATTGCGTCTACCGTTGCGCCGGTAGTCATCACATCGTCAATAACAGCGACATGCATATTGTTCAGAGGACTGGTAACAGTAAAGCTGTGTTTGAGGTTCTTCAGTCGTTGCTTTCTGTCTAAGTGCTTTTGTTCGGGGGAAGACTCTGTTCTTTTTACGTGGGTGAATAAAGGAATCTTCAGTCTCTTATGTATGATGTTGGCGAAAAAAGCGGATTGATTAAACCCTCGCTGCCCTTGTTTGCGCCAATGCAGTGGTACTGCGGTAATGATGTCTGGTAGGGGAATGTGTTGTTGAGTCATATGCTGTTTAATGGCATCGCACCATAGGTCGGCCAAGGCTTGTCCGGCAAAAAAATCACCTTGCTGTTTAAACCGCATAATCAAGTGAGATAGCGGCGCTTGATAAAGATAAGGGCTATAGACTCGATCATAAACAGGCATTTTCTGTAAGCAGCTGCCACATAATAAGGCGCTGTGGGCGAGTGGCAGTGCGCACACGCTGCACTGGTATTGTGGTGTATACAAAAATTGTTGTTGGCACGGTATGCAAATACGTTGTGGCGATTTACTGTCACAAAGCGCACAGCGATGAAGGATATGCGGGATGGATATAATAGGACGTAATAACGGTAATAAATCCCCCGACAGTAAATGGCGTAGTTTTAAAGATGGTTTTAAAGACAGCTTGAAAGGTAGTTTACGGTAGAGTCTGATGCATTCCTTCGGTATCATAGTGGTTAACCTAAAATTCCATTTATGGTTGACTGCTGGCTAGTTAGATATTGTTTAAATGCCGCAGATGCCTATTTTGGAATGAAAGCACTACGAAAGCAATAAGTGAGCGTCTCTTATGTCATCAACCAAGTCATCTTCTTCTAACGCCCCTTCTTTACGCCACGATTGGATGCGAGATGAAGTCTCTGCATTATTCGCCTTGCCGTTTAATGACCTGCTATTTCAAGCGCAGACGGTACATCGCCAACATTTTAATCCTAACCAAGTGCAGGTCAGCACCTTGTGTTCGATTAAAACGGGTGCATGCCCAGAAGACTGTAAATATTGTCCGCAAAGCGCGCGTTACGATACTGGCTTAGAAAAAGAAAAACTCATGCAAGTGGATGCGGTGATAGAAGAGGCTAAAGCCGCTAAATCTAGCGGTGCGACGCGTTTTTGTATGGGTGCTGCATGGCGCTCACCGAAAAATAAAGATTTGCCCTATGTAGTCGAAATGGTGAAAGGCGTGAAGGCTTTAGGTTTAGAAACTTGCATGACGTTGGGTATGTTGGATGATAAGCAATCTTCCGAACTCGCCGCTGCCGGTCTTGATTACTATAACCACAACCTCGATACATCAAAAGAATACTACGGCGATATTATTACTACACGCACTTATGACGACCGCCTAAACACACTGCAAAATGTGCGTGATGCCGGTATGAAAGTGTGTAGCGGCGGTATTGTAGGGATGGGTGAAGGCGAGCAAGATCGCGTTGGCTTACTTATTCAATTAGCCAATATGCCCGCACATCCGGAGTCGGTGCCGATTAATATGTTGGTGCGAGTTGAAGGTACGCCTTTTGAAGCGCTTGATGACTTAGACTCTTTCGATTTTATTCGTACCATCGCGGTTGCTCGTATTATCATGCCACAATCTCATGTGCGTTTATCGGCAGGGCGTGAAGAAATGAACGAACAAATGCAAGCTATGGCCTTTTTCGCGGGCGCTAATTCTATATTCTACGGCGAAAAACTACTTACCACAGCCAACCCCGAAGCAGATAAAGATAAGCAATTATTCAAACGCTTAGGTATCGAACCAGAACCGTATTCTGCGGTAGAAGATCGTAGAGAGGGTGGTAATGCTAGTGCTGTTAGTAATACGGGTAACGGTACAGTAGAAATATTTGAACCGGCTGCTAAAACAACGTCTTCCGCAACGCCTTTATTTTATAACGCTGTAAGTTAAATCAAATCATCCCAAGCTGTTGGCGATACAAGTAATGACTCCATTTGATGCAGAACTCACCACGGCGCTAAATAAGCGCCGCGAGCAGCAGCGTTATCGGCAGCGCCGTACCTCGCAATCCCCTCAAGATGCAAATGTTGTGGTCGATGGCAGCACTTATCTAGCGTTTGCCAGCAACGACTATTTAGGTTTAGCCAATCACCCACAAGTCGTCAGTGCCTTGCAGCAGGCCGCCGAAGATAGCGGTGTGGGCAGTGGCGCGTCTCATCTTGTACATGGTCATACCCATCACCATCATTCTTTAGAGCAAGCATTGGCGCGCTTTACTGGGCGAGAGCGAGCCTTGTTGTTCTCTACCGGCTATATGGCGAATATGGGGGTGATATCTGCTTTGGCCGGGCGAGGTGATCATGTCTACCAAGATCGCTTAAATCACGCCTCATTACTGGATGCGGGCACTGTTAGCCGCGCAAAAATGATTCGTTATCGTCACAACGATATTGAACAGTTAGATAGTTTGTTAGCCAAAGAAAGCAAGGAGAGTAAGGGGAGTAAAGAGAGTAAAGCCGGTCATACAAAGAGAAAGCTAGTTGTAGTAGATGGCGTATTCAGTATGGATGGCGATATAGCACCATTGCCAGCACTGTCGGCTTTATGTCAGCGCTATCAGGCTCAGCTCATGGTCGATGATGCTCATGGTTTTGGCGTATTAGGCAAGCACGGTGGTGGCAGTGTCGAGCATTTTAATTTGTCTAGCGAGGAAGTGCCTATTTTAGTTGGCACACTAGGCAAAGCCTTTGGTACGTTTGGCGCGTTTGTTGCCGGTTCCGAAGCCTTAATCGAAACCCTTATTCAATTTGCTCGCCCGTATATTTATACCACTGCATTACCACCAGCCATCGCGGCCGCTACGCAAGCGAGCTTAGCATTATTACAAAACGATTTTCCACGACGAGAATCTTTACACCAGCTAATCGCCTATTTTCGGCAAGGCGCCGCATCACTGGGCTTGCCTATAATGGATTCTCTCACCGCCATACAGCCGATGGTCTTAGGCGACGATCATACGGTGTTAAAAGCGGCTCATTTTTTACGTGACAATGGGGTATTAGTGGGAGCGATTCGGCCACCGACGGTACCCGAAGGCACTGGGCGTTTACGCATCACGCTTAATGCTAATCATCGTGAAGCGGATATTGATCGCTTACTCAGATTGTTGGCCGAGGCGTGTGCTTGCTCGTGACTTCTTCTATACAAAAAGACAGCTCTCAGCAGCATCCCCAAACGGTTTATCCACAAATAACGCCTACGCAGTTGCCGCCTATCGTATTACTGAATGGATGGGGAATGGCGAATAACACTTGGGAATCATTGGTTCCGGTATTGCAACAGCAGCACGATGTGGTGGTGATAGATGTCGTGTACAGCGAAGATGCAGACGCTCTTTGTCATCACCTATATAAACAGCTGCCTACGCCTTGTGTGCTCATCGGCTGGTCTCTAGGTGGAATGTTAGCGACTAAAATAACCGCACTGTATCCTGAATCGATTGTGGGGTTAATTACCTTGGCGAGTAACGTACAATTTGTGGCCGATGGCGATTGGCCGGATGCGATGTCTACAGATATTTTTGACGCGTTTTTTCAATTATTTATTTCGAATCCAGATAAAGCGCTGCAACGTTTTTCACACTTAGTCGTGCAAGGCGATACACAACGTCGAGAACAAAAGCAGTATTTACAATCGTTAATAGAAACGAAAATTTCTACAATGAATACGCCTGAATTAATGGCGGGTTTAGTGTTGTTGCGAGACATAAAAAATCAAACGGCTTTGAAAAGCATTCGCTGCCCAAGTCTGCATTGCTTTGGCGAAAACGATGCCCTAGTGCCGATAAAGACGACCGATAAATTACGTTCTCTGAACGACATGATCCTGTACCACATCATTCCAAAATCAAGTCATCTATTACATGCACCAGTCAATCGCATCGAAAAACGGATCACAAAATTTTTAGCGAGTGCCTTTAATCACCAAGGTAAACCTCAGTGAGTTCTTTTTCCAAAAAAGTTATTGCTGATTCCTTTAGCCGGTCGGCGCATCGTTATGATCAAGCCGCGATTATTCAGCAGCAAGCGGGTAACGATTTGTTGGTGTTGCTGAAAAAATTATTACCGCTTGGCCTTGATAAAATAAACCGCATTGCGGATGTTGGCTGTGGTACCGGCTATTTTGCCCAAGCCTTAATCGATACCTATCAACCAAAAAAATATATTGGTATTGATATTTCCGAAGGCATGTTGGCCGTTGCAGAAAAAAATAATCCGTATGCTAATACACAGTGGTTGTGTAGTGATGCAGAAAATTTATTATTAGATCCGTCATCAGTCGACCTGATGTATGCGAACTTTTCTTTGCAATGGTGTGAAAATTTATCGGTATTAATGAGTAATTTCAACCGCGTATTAACCGATAATGGTTGCTGCGGTTTTACTTCTTTAGGACAAAGCACCTTGGCAGAGTTACGCAACTCGTGGGAATCGGTTGATCAACTAGCGCATGTGAATCAGTTTTATTCATCCAGACAATGGAAAGCTGCCATTGAGCAAGAAGGCTTAGAGATTATTTACCACCAGCAAACCACCGCCGTACAATATGTTGATTCTGCCATCAGCGCTGTAAAATCCTTAAAAGATATTGGTGCGAATGTCGTCACTGCCGAACACCGACAAGGCTTAACCGGCAAACAACGCTTTGCCGAATTTGTGCGCGCCTATGAAGCTTATCGAACCCCTCAAGGCATTCCCGTATCTTATGAAATTGATAGCTGGATTATTCAAAAGAGAAAATAATGAGAGAGAGCACGCCCATGCGCGCACAATTTTTTGTGACTGGTACCGATACGGACGTAGGTAAAACCCTTATTAGCGAAGGCCTTATTCGTGCGGCGAATCAACAAGGTTTAACCACCGCCGCATTAAAACCCATCGCCGCAGGCTGTGAGCAAACCCCAGAAGGTTTACGCAACAGTGATGCCCTCATCCTACAGCAAGCCATCACTACGCCGCTCAGTTACGAACAAATTAATCCCGTCGCGCTAGAAGCCGCTATTGCTCCTCATGTGGCTGCAGAGCAAGAAGGTCGACGATTAAGTGCTGACCGATTGGCAGGTTTTTGCCGGGGCGTGTTAATGCAGCGTACTGAGTTTGTGATTGTCGAAGGCGCAGGGGGTTGGCGTGTACCGTTAAACCATCGAGAAACCTTGGCTGATGTGGCAAAGTTGCTTTCCTTGCCCGTGATTATGGTGGTGGGAATGCGCCTAGGCTGCTTAAATCACGCCTATTTAACGGCTGAAGCTATTCGTCGTGATGGTTTGTCTTTAGCAGGTTGGGTATCCAATCATATTGATCCTCATATGCTTGCTTATGAAGCCTCGTTAGCGGATTTAGAGCAAGGTTTAGGTGCGCCTTGCTTGGGTCATATTCCTTTTTTATCTAATCCATCGGGTATTCATATTAAAAACGACTTGGATATAGGCAAAATCTTGCCGCCTGCGTTTTCTTACAAATAAATAGTCTTAAAGTCCTCATATTGTTGGGTGTTTTTTGTACACTCCTTGAGTACACTATATATGAGTCATCTGTATTCGTTATCTATATTGGCAGTGTCGAGATCGAGCAGTATCTATATAGATACATGTAACAGAAGACGGTTTTATTAGGAGAATAATATGATTAATACATCCGCAGGCATTAGTAGCGTTTTTCAGCAAGGTGTCACAGGCCTACAAAACAGCAGTCGTTCGGTGACCGAAGCGGCCAACGAGATTGTATTGTCGGGCACATTAGAACGTGCGCCAACAGCCAGCACGGATATTGTTGAACCGTTAATCAAAATTCAACAAGAGCAGCATGTTTTTAATGCTTCAGCCAAAATAGTCGATATCGCTGACGAAGCACTAGGGGCGCTGATTGATACCAGCGCATAGCCTCAGCTTATTTACTAAGCTAAACACTTTACGGTAGATTACAGGAGTACAATCATGAACATTAGTACGATTTTACCCACCGCTTATATGCCCAATAACAATGGGGCGAACGCTGTGTTGCGCTCTGCTATCAGCGAAGAGTCTACCGACAGTCAGCAAGATATTTTTGTACCTATTGAACAAACCGCTCAAGTAGATGTGTCACAACAAGTCGCATCCGATGCATCCAAAACACAGGAGCGTTTACAAGAACAGCAACAGCTTGCGCGACAGATATCAGAAAAAGAAAACCAACAACAAGAAAAAATTGATCAGCAAACTATTCAATCCTTGTCTACACTTGATAGAGAAGTGCGCAATCATGAGCGTGCCCACGCAGCAGTTGGCGGGCAATATGCAGGCGCACCTCGTTATGAGTATGAACGTGGGCCAGACGGTGTTAATTATGCTGTGGCAGGTGAAGTGCCGATTAGTACTGGTGCCACATCCGATCCGCAAATGACGATTGAAAAAGCACAAATTATTCGTCGAGCCGCATTAGCACCAGCCGAACCATCGGCGCAAGATCGCAAAGTGGCTGCCGAAGCTATGCAAATGGAGGCGCAGGCTAGAATCGACGTACTAGTGCAAGAGCGAGAGCTGAAGATGCAAGAGGAACAAGTGATGAATGAAAGAAGTAATACGGTTGATAATACGCAAGACCAATCCATTCATGTTCGCCCCACCAAAGATAACGATGCCGTAGATGATCTTAACGAAACTCAAGGACATATGTTTAATGAAATAAACGATGATCTTGCTGCGCAACTCGTTTCTCTAGGTGGTGCGCAACAGCCTGCAAAATCGTTAGGAAGTATTGTTAGCCGCTTTGCTTGATGATGTTTGTACTTAAAAGCGATTCTGTATGATGTAGTCGCATTTTTCTTCTTTATTTTTTATGTTCCCTTAACTCGTTTCTTATTTATCCGTCCTTATTTATTTCGCTCTATTACTATTTTAGTCCCGCTTTCCTAGCGGCAATAAACCTATCTAGCCAGTAAGCCATACTATCGTTCCTCACGTATAGTACGGTTGATATTTACACTGTCACAATCACTGATTACTGATTACACTGAGTTGAATTTACGCTCGTTCACTGGACATGACATCATGGCATTATCCTTTCAAATTTTTTCTCGCTTCAATTTTATCGCAGCGCCATTTCTCTCTTTGGCTTTTCTTGTGAGTTTGGCTCCGGCGGCCATTGCGCAGCGCGCACCGACACCGGTGTTCGTCACTACAGTTGAAAAAACATTGTTTGTTGACGAAGTGGAAGCGCTAGGGACTCTGCAATCCAATGAGAATGTAGAAATTATGTCTACCGTCACCGAGCGAGTCACCAAGGTGAATTTTGATGATGGTCAACGAGTAAAAAAAGGTGATGTTCTGGTTGAAATGGATGCCTCTGAAGAAATTGCCGAACGAACAGAAGAGCAGTCACGTATAAACGAAGCGCAGCGACAGGCCGATCGCCTTAAATCATTAGTCAAACGAGATGTGGCATCCACTTCTGCGCTGGACGAGCGCAAACGCGAACTACAAACTGCACAAGCCAGATTGCAAGCGATTCAAGCCCGTATCAACCAGCACACATTAAGAGCGCCCTTCGATGGCGTGGTCGGTTTGCGTAACATTAGTGTGGGAACCTTAGCGCTACCGGGAGCAAGAGTGGCAACACTAGATGACGATAGTGTGATGAAGCTCGATTTTTCTATTCCCGAGGTATTTATCGCCACGCTACAGTCCGGTATTGCCGTGCAAGCGAGAACGGGTGTTTATCCAGATGATACTTTTAAGGGGATCATTGCCAGTGTTGATACACGCATTAATCCGGTTACACGGGCGGTGGTTGCCAGAGCGCTATTAAATAATGATCAGCGAAAATTAAAAGCCGGCATGTTGATGCGAGTGGTTAATAAAAACCCTCGGCAAGCCATTGTGATCCCCGAAGAGTCCTTAACCAGTCGTGGCGAACAGCATTTTGTCATGGTGATTGATAAAAAAGAGCAGAAAACAGTAGTGAGACAGCAGCTCGTCGAACTCGGTGCAAGACGTAAAGGCGATATAGAAATTTTGTTTGGTCTTGAAGAAGGGTAGCAAATTATTACCCACGGTACGGTACGTGTTAAATCAGGTTTCCAAGTAGTTATTAAGGGCGTAGAAAATAATAACGAAACCCTTAATGAATTACTTCAGCAGCAAGCGCCCACTCAGTAGACGAATAAAACGAAAGAGCCTCCCATGATTATTTCTGATATTTCAGTTAAACGGCCGGTATTTGCGGCGGTTATTTCACTGTTATTAATTGCTTTTGGTCTTGTGTCTTACGAGCGCCTTTCGCTGCGCGAGTATCCTGATATCGACCCTCCTGTTGTCACTGTAGAAGTGGGTTACCCCGGAGCGCCAGCCAATATTGTCGAAACCCGTATTACTGAAATTATCGAAGGGCGGATAGCTGGAATCGAAGGCATTGAGTTTATTGAATCGTCTTCGCGAGATGGCGAATCTAATGTGACGATTGAGTTCTCAATTAATCGTGATATTGATGCCGCAGCTAACGATGTCCGTGATCGTATTGCAGGTATCACCGACAATCTACCCGAAGAAGCGGATCCGCCAGAAGTACAAAAAGTGGATAGCAACGACGACGTTATTATTTGGCAAAACCTGACCAGTACCGAAATGACCGTGCCTGAATTAACCGATTATGCTCGGCGTTATTTAGTCGATCAGTATTCCACATTAGATGGTGTGGCACGTGTGCGTGTCGGTGGTGGCTTAAATTATGCCATGCGCATTTGGCTAGATAGGCAAGCATTAGCGGCTAGAAACTTAAGCGTAGCCGATGTTGAACGTGCATTACGCACAGAAAATGTTGAACTTCCTGCAGGCGTACTCGAATCAGACGAACGTTTATTTAAAGCGCGTGTTGATCGTAATTTTAAAGAGCCAGAACAATTTGCAAAACTCGTACTGTCTCAAGGTAGTGATGGTTATCTTGTTCGTTTAGGCGATGTTGCACGGGTAGAGTTAGGCGTGGTCGAAGACCGAGTCTTATTTCGCGGCAACGAAATACCCATGGTTGGCATTGGTACTATTAAACAATCAACGGCCAATACGATTGAGGTCTCAAACGCGGTTAAAGCTCTGACTGCACGGGTGAATAAGAATCTTCCCGATGGCATGTTTATCGAACAAAGCTATAACGCGGGTATTTTTATCGAAGCATCCATCAATGAGGTTTACACCACCTTATTGATTGCGATGGCCTGCGTTATTTTTGTTATTTACATTTTTCTAGGTAGCGTGCGAGTCATGCTAATACCTGCGTTGACTGTTCCGGTTTCGCTAACGGCAACATTTATCATCATTTACGCATTAGGTTTTTCGATCAATTTATTAACCTTACTCGCGTTAGTGTTGGCGATTGGTTTGGTCGTTGATGATGCCATTGTCATGTTAGAAAATATTGTCAGGCGAATGGAAGAAAAAAACGAATCGCCATTGATGGCTGCTTATAACGGTTCAAGGCAAGTGGGTTTTGCGGTTATCGCTACTACCTTAGTACTTATTGCTGTCTTTGTTCCGTTAACATTTTTGGATGGCGATATTGGGCGATTATTTACCGAGTTCGCATTAACGATTGCCGCGGCAGTCGGTTTTTCTTCCTTAGTGGCGCTAACATTATCGCCCATGCTAGCGTCGAAAATTTTGTTGCCAAATACAGAAAAAGATTCAAGAAATGTGGTTGTAAAATCAGTCGATAATTTTTTTAATCGCGTGCGTGATCAATATATTCGCTTGCTTACCGTCATCGTTAATCGTCCTGTGATGGTGAGCATCGGTTTTGTTGCCATGGTTGCCGGTACGGTTTTTTTGTATCCCCATATTGCGCAAGAATTTACGCCTAAAGAAGACCGCGGCGCATTTTTTGTTATTGTCAGTGGGCCAGAAGGATCTAGTTTTAAATATACCGAAGAATATATGACCGAGATTGAAGCGCGATTAATGCCCTATGTTGATTCGGGTGAAATTAACCGTTTGTTAGTTCGTGCTCCGCGAGGCTTTGGTAATATTGAAAACTTTAATGGTGGTTTTGTTATCGTCTTACTCAATGATTGGAGTGAGCGTCGTCCCGCTAACATGATTATGAGTGAGGTCAGAAAAACTTTGGCGGAATTACCCGGTGTGCGTGCTTTTCCGATTATGCGTCAGGGGCTAGGAGGTGGCACTAAGAAACCAGTACAATTTGTTTTAGGCGGTGCCACTTACGAAGAACTGGCAGAGTGGAGGGATATTATTATTGATAAAGTGAATGAAAATAACCCCGGGTTTGAAGGGCTAGATGGTGACTATAAAGAAACACGGCCGCAAATAGATTTTCAAGTCGACTATGAACGCGCTGCTACACTCGGTGTGAATATCGCAGAAATTGGTCAAACATTACAGTCCATGATGGGAGGGCGCAATATCACTACCTTCATGAGTCGCGGTGAAGAGTATGATGTGATCGTAGAAGGTGAGCGTGAAGAACAACGTTCATTTAGTGACGTAAAAAATATTTATGTGCGCTCTGATCGCACCCAAGAACTCATCCCGATTTCTAATTTGATTAGCATTAAAGAGTATGGCGCAGCGGAAACCTTGTCTCGCTATAACCGTATACGCGCGATTACATTAGAGTCAAACCTAGCAGACGGCTATAGCTTAGGTGATGCACTGGGGCATCTAGAGAGCTTAGTGCGTGAGCATTTACCGCCAGAAGCGATTGTCGATTATAAAGGCCAAAGCCGTGATTTTTTAACGTCGGGTAACTCCATTATTTTTGTGTTTGTTTTAGGCTTGTTAGTCGTCTTTCTGGTATTGGCTGCACAGTTCGAAAGCTGGGTACATCCTTTTGTTATTATGCTAACCGTGCCACTAGCTATGGGCGGTGGTTTACTGGGACTTTATTTTACAGGTAATTCGTTAAATATTTATTCGCAAATCGGACTGATTATGCTGGTAGGGTTAGCCGCGAAAAACGGTATTTTGATTGTAGAGTTTGCGAATCAATTACGTGACGAAGGCATCGCGTTTAATCAAGCGATTATGGATGCCGCCAGTATACGTTTTCGTCCTATTATGATGACGGGCTTAACCACTATAGCGGGAGCTATTCCATTAGTTGTTTCTAGTGGCGCAGGGGCGGAGACAAGAGCCGTCATTGGCGTTGTCGTTCTCACAGGCGTTTTCGCAGCCACCTTATTTACTCTGTTCATCGTTCCTGTTGCTTACAGTGTGTTGGCCAAAAATACCGGCTCACCTAATGACGTGGCGAAAAAACTGGAAGCGGAATCTGCCGCCAATAAAGTGATCTGAGTTTTCTGTTAATGTTATCTAAGTCATTTTACATGTGAACTTGGCTTGACCGAGTAGATGTAAGGCTTGTTAGCATTGGGAGGGGGTGGGGTGGTACGTTCACTCACATGGAGTGGTTTGGGTTTGTGTGTCATACGAATAAATAGATTTACCTCTAATGCTTTTTACGTGTTTAATAACCGTGTTTAGAGTTGCAGCGTTGATGTCTAAATTATTACACTGTGCATCTGCTGACAAAGTCAGTAAGCCAACATTCGGTTGGTGTCTTTTATAATGTTGAGGAAATGATAATGAGTGCAGTCAATACAATGAAGGCGGTAGGGTATATCAATGCGCTACCCATTAATGAGGCGGATGCTTTAGTAGACATATCTCTACCTCAGCCGACAGCCGAAGGACATGACTTATTAATTAAGGTGAGTGCGATTGCCGTGAATCCGGTAGATTGTAAAATTCGTCAAAATGTTGCGGCTGAAAATGGTGAGTATAAGGTGATTGGTTGGGATGCCGTGGGTGAAGTGGTTGCTGCCGGAGAGCAGGCAACACGTTTTTCCCCGGGTGATGTGGTTTGTTATGCCGGTGACTTAACGCGGCAGGGGAGTAATGCGGAATATCAATTAGTGGATGAGCGGATTGTTGGTGCAAAGCCTAAAAGTTTATCGAATGCTGAAGCGGTGGCATTACCATTAACGGCCATTACTGCGTGGGAATTATTGTTTGAGCGCTTGTCGATTACGCAACAAAGCCCAGAGTCGAAAGAAAAATCTGACGATATCATTTTAGTGGTTGGAGCCGCGGGCGGAGTTGGTTCTATTTTGTTACAACTGGCCGCTACGTTGACGGGTGCCACGATTATCGCGACTGCATCGCGAGAAAGTTCGCAGGCATGGGTAAAAAAATTAGGCGCGCATTATGTGATTAATCATACACAACCATTCGCTCCTCAAATTGAGAAGTTAAACATAGGACAGGTGACACACATTGCCAGCTTAAATGGCACAGACACTTATTTTGAAACGTATACAGAACTGTTAGTGCCATTTGGAAAAATTGGTTTAATTGACGATCCGCAAAACCTAAATATTAATTTAATGAAGCGAAAGAGTCTCTCGTTGCATTGGGAATTTATGTATACCCACTCGATGTTTCAAACCAAGGATATGCAAAAGCAGGGTGACTTATTACATCGTGTAGCTGATTTGATTGATCAACATTATTTACAGACAACGATAGGAAAAAATGTAGGGTTGATTAACGCAGCGAATTTAAAAATGGCTCATGCAGAAATAGAGTCGGGTCAGTCTATTGGCAAGATTGTACTAGAAGGTTTTTAAAGTGACAGTAATGATGTTCTGAAGGAAGAGATAAAGTGACAGCATTAACGATGGCTGCCAATAGTAAAGCAAAATCAGATAAGGTTGACCGCTACACCCATGTTGGCGATAAGCGCGCTATTGTTGTTTGTCGCTGCATTGGTTCATATCCGTTGGTTTCCTCGTTATACGATTCGTTATATGATTCGACATACTATGAGTCAATTCAATGAGCCACTTCAATTTTAACGTGAGAGAATAATGAATAACACACAGTTAACACCTGAAGACCAAGAGAAGGTAGATCGCTACTTAAATTCTCCCATTCATCAAGTAGAAAGAAAACCGTTTCGGCCGTGGTTGTTATTGGGAATTATTGTCTGTGTGATGATGGCGTTAAGTGTATTTAGCTATGGCATTGCTTGGTGGCATGGTGTGGTATGATTTTGTACGGTGAGATCAATAGAGTAGTAGATAATTTAGCGATATAATAAACGCGGCATAACAAAAGGCCATTCAAGCGAATGGCCTTTTTGTTGGTAACTCAAAAACAGATTCTTCGCCTTATTTTAAATAGCTGAGCATGACACCCGCTGCAACAGCCGAGCCAATAACGCCAGCCACATTGGGTCCCATGGCATGCATTAATAAGAAGTTTTGATTATTATATTCTAAGCCTACTTTGTTGGAGACACGTGCAGCCATCGGGACAGCCGATACACCCGCAGAGCCAATGAGTGGGTTGATTTTATTTTCAGAAAATACATTCATTAACTTTGCCATTAATACACCAGACATAGTGCCTATGCAGAATGCGGCTAGGCCTAGTAATAAAATACCAACTGTTTCGAAGTTTAAGAATGAGTCCGAACTTAACTTAGCGCCAACCCCTAGTCCTAATAAAATCGTCACTATATTGATTAGTGCATTTTGTACTGTATCGGTTAAACGATCTACGACACCAGACTCTTTCATTAAGTTACCAAAACAAAACATGCCTAACAGAGGAGCGGCACTTGGAAGAATTAAAGCGACGAGTACCACCAGAATAATAGGGAAGCAAATTTTTTCTGTTTTAGATACTGTGCGTAACTGTCTCATCACAATTTTGCGTTCCTCTTCATTAGTGAAAGCACGCATAATCGGTGGTTGAATGAGTGGGACGAGTGCCATATAAGAGTAGGCGGCTACGGCAATCGCACCGAGTAATTCTGGTGCGAGTTGGCTGGAAACAAAAATAGACGTCGGGCCATCGGCGCCACCAATAATGCCAATCGCTGCTGCTTGCGCTAAGCTGTAATCCACTAAGCCTGTTTGTGTTAACGCAACCGCACCAATAACCGTCGCAAAAATACCAAACTGTGCTGCAGCTCCCAATAATAGCATTTTAGGGTTGGCTAATAGTGGTCCAAAGTCAGTCATTGCTCCTACCCCCATAAAAATCATTAATGGGAATATGCCCGTCTCAATGCCTATATGAAAAATATAATAAAACAAACCGCCGGGTGATTCTAAGCTGCCGTTTAACGCATAAATAGGTTCGGCATAAAGTCCAGCGCCTGGGATGTTGACTAGCACACAGCCTATGCCAATAGGCAGTAGTAACAAAGGCTCAAAACGCTTAGCAATCGCTAAGTATAATAACAGTAAGCCGACCGCAATCATTGTGGCTTGCCCTATGTCCATGTTGGCGATGCCTGAATCCATTAATAGGTTCGTTATTTTATCCACGATACATAATCCTCAAATAATTCAACACTAAGGTGCCAGCGACAACGGTTAGGTGTGGTCGCTGAACATGCGTTTTTTATAGCGTTAGTAAAATGTCGTCTACTGAAACCGTGTCACCTTGTTTGACGGCAACGGTACTGACTACGCCATCTCTTGGAGCTTTAATTTCAGTTTCCATTTTCATTGCTTCTAGGATAATAAGAACTTGGCCTTCCTTTACAGGGCTTTGTGGTTGTACAAGGACTTGGAAAATATTGCCCGATAGTGGAGATTTGATTGGTTCGCCGGTCGCATTAACCGGTTCGTCGTTGTCGTCTTCTGTTGCATCATCGTCATAGACATTAGCCACAAAAAGTTGATCGTCGATAGATACCTGAACGCCGTCATCACTATCACTGTTTACTTTGGCGCGATAGTTTTTACCATTCAAGCTAATGACGTATGCACTATTTTTTATTGGTTCTACGTTATTACTAGCCGCCGTTGCTGCTGTATTCTCTTCAAACGTTGGTGCTGTTTCAAAGGCATCTGGATTGTTTCGGTTTTCTAAAAACTGTAAACCAATTTGCGGGAAGAGTGCATAGGTCAGTACATCGTCTACCGTATTTTCTGCCAAGCTGATATTTTTTTCTGTCGAAAGCACTTTTAACTCGGTAGAAAGTTTGTCCATTTCAGGCGAGAGTAAATCGGCAGGGCGACAGATAATCGCTTCGGCACCGTTCAATACCTGTGTTTGTAGCTCACGATCAAAAGGAGCTGGCGCTGAACCGTATTCGCCTTTTAAAATACCTTGAGTTTCTTTTGATATGCTTTTGTAACGTTCGCCCGTTAGTACATTGATAACTGCTTGAGTACCAACAATCTGTGAGGTAGGCGTGACGAGTGGAATATAACCAAGGTCTTGGCGTACACGTGGAATCTCTTCAAGAACGGCATCAAATTTATCGCTTGCTCCTTGTTCCTTAAGTTGGTTTTCCATATTAGTTAGCATGCCGCCGGGTACTTGGGCGATAAGAATGCGTGAATCCACTCCGCGCAAGGAGCCCTCAAATTTCGCATATTTTTTGCGTACTTGACGGAAATAAGAAGCGATTTCTTCTAACTTTTCTAGGTTCAGTTTAGGGTCACGATCTGTGCCCTGTAGTGCAGCGACAATGGACTCTGTTGGTGAGTGACCATAGGTCATCGACATAGACGAAATAGCAGTATCAATATGATCGATACCCGCTTCTACGGCTTTGAGTAATGTCATGGACGATAAGCCTGATGTGGCATGTGCATGTAGAGCAATAGGGATGTCTAAGCTTGCTTTTAACTGGCTGACCAACTCGAACGCATCATACGGCGTTAAAATTCCTGCCATATCTTTAATCGCCAAAGAGTCTGCGCCCATATCTTCAATTTGTTTGGCTAGATCTAGCCAGCCTTCTCGTGTGTGTACTGGGCTAGTGGTATAAGAAATAGTGCCTTGTGCATGACCGCCTTGTTTTTTGACCGCTTGCATGGCGGTAATCATGTTGCGGGGATCATTCATTGCGTCAAATACGCGGAATACATCGACACCATTAGTGACTGCGCGCTCGACAAATTTTTCAACGACATCATCCGCATAGTGTCGATAACCTAATAGGTTTTGGCCGCGTAATAACATCTGCTGACGGGTATTCGGCATGGCCTTTTTAAGTTCGCGAATGCGGTCCCAAGGGTCTTCACCTAAGTAGCGAATACAAGCGTCGAAGGTTGCGCCGCCCCACGTTTCTAAAGACCAATAACCAATCGCATCCAATTTTTCAGCAATAGGCAGCATGTCATCTATACGTAAACGCGTAGCAAATAAGGATTGATGTGCATCACGAAGTACGACATCAGTAATCTTGATTGGGGAATTATTCTTTTTCATAGGCGCCACTTACTTTGTCGAGTTGTACTGAGTTACAGGTTGATGGTGAAGTTGATAAGCAATTGCCGCTACGGCAGCGATATTGGCTTCGGAATCATTATCTTCAGCAGGGGGTTGTAAGCGTTTGATAACTGCTGACATAGCTGTGACAGAAGCAATAAGTATGACTAGAAAAGTAAAAACGGTTCCCATCCCTAGAGCCATTAGTAAAAAAGTATCTGACCATATTGTAGGCATAAGATAGTACCCTCCAAAGCTAAGTAAGCGTTCACGTAACCCCCACCACAATTAATATGCGTATCTGGTTTTGTCGGGGCTATTAATAATCAACTTGCAAAATCCTATTCAGAGTAATTCAGCTTGCGATAAAAAACTAGCCCCATTCCTATAAACAGTTTTTTTGCGTCATAAAGGCGTTTTTTTCAAGATATTCGACTATTTTCGACGAAGATTCACTTTTTTAGTGCGGACTCTCACCTCTTTGGTGCGGTTTTTTGTTTGCTCGAGTCTCTAAATCACCTTTTTGGTGCAGAATCTTGCTACTAAAATATGATTTTATGTGTTAGTTTGAGTGATAGTCTTTATAAAAGTAGGGGTGAAAAAACGGTGGCTATACATTGTTTATATAGTATTTTTTGTGTGGCTTTTTGTATGAGTTAGTGGTCTTCATTTTCAATAATGGGTGATTGTACTATCGATCGCGATGGCATATGGAAACTCTAAATAAGCCAGGATCAGAGTTTCCGTAAAAAATTAAAAAGGGGTTTACATGGTAAACCCTAAGTACTCAGGAAATAGTACTAATAACACTACAATAAACATTTGAATAAAGATGAACGGGATAACGCCTTTATAAATGGTGCTGGTTTTTACTTCGGGAGGCGAAACGCCTTTAAGGTAAAAAAGACTAAATCCGAATGGCGGTGTCATAAAGGATGACTGTAAGTTCATTGCAATAAGGATAGCAAACCACACCATATTGAGTCCCATCAATTCTGCGATCGGTGCCAGAATAGGAACAACAATAAAGGCAATTTCAACGAAGTCGATAAAGAAACCTAAGATGAAAATAGCGAGCATAGACAATAATAAAAAGGTCCATTTTTCACCGGGCAAGCCAGACATAAACTCTTCTACAATAATGTCACCACCAGAGTAAGTGAAAATCATTGCAAAAGCGGTTGCGCCTATTAATACAGCAAAAACCATTGAAGTAACTTTAACGGTTTCTTTGGCCGCGTCTGTGACCATGGGTATTTCAAGCTGCCCATAAAATTTAGCAAGTAGTAATGCACCAATAGCGCCGAGCGCCGATGACTCTGTTGGTGTTGCAATACCGGTTAAAATAGAGCCTAGAACAATGACAATTAATGCTAAGGGAGGAATGATATTTCTTAATGCATTTTTGATCAGTTCTGATGTGTTGTCATCGGTTGAGGGAATTGCTGGTGCAGAGGAAGGGTTGAGTGTTGTATACCCTACAACATACACTAAATAAAACCCGACAAGTACCAGTGCAGGAATCATCGCAGCCTTAAATAAGTCACCGACAGGCACGCCCATCACGTCGCCTAAAATAATCAGAATAATAGACGGCGGGATAATTTGTCCTAAGGTGCCTGCGGCACAAATAACACCTGTTGCGAGGCGCTGATCGTAATTGTATTTCATCATCACAGGCAATGAGATAACTCCCATGGCCACAACGCTAGCGCCAACCACACCTGTCGAAGCCGCTAAAAAAGCGCCTACTAAAATAGTTGAAATGGCTAGTCCGCCGGGGCGGCTGCAAAAAAGTTTAGCCATTGACTCCAGTAAGCGTTCAGCCAATCCGGTTTTTTGAAGCACAATACCCATAAAAATAAACATGGGTATTGCCATTAAAATAGTATTTCCCATAATCGAATAAAGTCGATAGGGCATAAAGGCAAAGAGTTCGAAGCCTTCAATCCAAAAACCGACCAATAGTGATAAACCAGCAAAAGTGAGTGCTATTGGGTAACCAGCAAATAATAAAATGAGAGCGAAAATAAATAAATAAATACCAATCATGCTGCATCTCCTTCTACATTATTCTTTGTTTTTTCTTTTTCGTTATCTTCTGTGTCACCTTCTTTCAGCACCATAATCTCACTTAATATCACGGTGATAATACTTAAGACTAAAAAGCTAAAGGCCACAGGAATAATAAGTTTTACTGGCCACAAACGAGGAAGACTACCTGGGTCGCCTTTGTTCTCCATGCTGGTAAACGATTCGTAGAAGAAGCCGCTACCGTAATACACTATTAATGCACAAAAAGGTAAGGCAAAAATAAGCCCGCCGGTGATGTTAATCCACGCTTGTTTTCTACGTGAAAAATTATCGTATAGTACGTCAACGCGCACATGTCCGTTTTCTCTTAATGTGTAACCTAGCCCCATTAAGAACATTAAGGAGAAGAAGTGCCACTCTAACTCTTGCATACCGATACCGCCGAGCCAGCTCAAATGTTCGTTATACCAATCAATGGCGGTAACCCAATGAAAGTACTGTAATAATCCAAATACGGCATAGCGAACGAAGACATCAATGAATACATTCAGGATCATCAGCAGTAGCGCTGCGATACAAATATAACCTGAGAAGTCGATGATTTTATTGAGGAAACGTAATGTCGTTTTCATTTTTTGACTACCTTGAGACACATTACCTTTGATGGAGGGTAATATTATTATTGATTGCGTTTAGACAGCGTTGTTAGATTTTTATGCTGACCTACACTTTCATACTACGTTATTACGAGCTAATAAATCAAAAAGGCCCCGTGAGGAGCCTTCCTTGTACTGCTATTTCAATTAACTTTTTCTCGAATATTAAAGGTTGTTCAAGTAAGCCTTGTCTGAAATCTCAGTCCATGTACGCGCTTTCTTCATGTACTCGCGTTGTGATTTAATGATTTCAGCCGTTAGACCACCTTTTGCTTCAAGTTCAGCTAACAGTTCAGAGTTGGCTTTTTTGAGCTCAGTCATGACTGATTCAGGAAACGATTTCACTTGAATGTTAGGAAACTCAGCTTTCATCGTCTCCCAGTTAACTGCGCTCTCATGATAAGACTGGGCGGTAACTTGGAATGCGGCCTCTTTTATTGCTATTTTAAGAATGGCTTGTAGGTCAGCAGGTAATTTTTCGAATGCTTTTTTGTTTACCATAAACTGCAACTCAGTTGCAGGCTCATGCCAGCCAGTGTAGTAGTAAGGGGCAATTTTGTGGAAACCCATGCGTAAGTCTAGTGATGGGCCAACCCATTCTAGTGCATCGATCGTATTACGCTCTAGAGCGGTATATAGCTCGCCTGCAGGGATGTTGGTTGGTTTGACACCTAGTTTTGCTAATACGTCTCCGGCGAAACCTGGGATACGCATTTTAAGGCCTTTTAAGTCATCAACAGAATTGATTTCTTTCTTGAACCAGCCGCCCATTTGGTTGCCGGTATTACCACCTGGAAATGACATTACACCGTGTTTATCATAAACCTTTGCTGCTAATTCTTGGCCACCACCATAGTAGTACCACGCATATTGTTCAGCAGTAATCATACCGAGTGGCATGGTCGTAAAGAATAATGTGTTGATGTCTTTACCTTTCCAATAATAAGACGCGGAATGTCCCATTTGATATTGGCCGGCTTTTACGAAGTCTAAGATCCCAAGTGCGGCTTTGTGCTTGTTTTTGGAGTCAATAGTAATGACTAGGCGGCCGTTGGACATCTCTTTTACATTTTGAGCCATTTGTTTAGCTGCATCGCCAAAAATAGGAAAGTTAGTGGGCCATGTTTCTGCTAAGCGCCATTGAGTTACTTCTACCTTTGTATTTTGTTCTTTATCCTTTTCTTTTTTGTCGCCGCCGCAGGCAACTAATAGTAGTGATGCAAATGTGACAATAGCAAGTTGATATATTTTCATTTTGACCCCTGTTATTTAAATTATGATCATAGTTTATTGTAAATAATATATAGCCATATCATTATAAGGTGAATTGACAATAAAACATCCGTAGGTGCACGCAGATGATCTACGGGTTATCCCGTAGATTGCACCAAATTTAGCACCTTTTTGAGAAGTAAAAACAATATATGGTGTTTTTTAGTGCACAGCTATGTTTGTATAGGATATCACTACTGTCCGGTTAAACATAACTAACCTCTAATTCTAGCTGAGGAGAGGGTTCTTTGCTGCCCTTATCTCTACCGGGGTCTGGATGAAGTAGGTCTTCAATTGTCCTTCGAGTTGTTAGGT
>Ga0233426_10001354_pt1 | contig 22889 bp, 23 predicted proteins | sample SI_118_April2016_6_FD_179875 | JGI IMG/M metagenome (GOLD analysis project Ga0233426, IMG submission 179875) | Seawater microbial communities from Saanich Inlet, British Columbia, Canada - SI_118_April2016_10_MG | ecosystem: Environmental > Aquatic > Marine > Inlet | place: Canada: British...
GATATTTTTCGTAATCTTTGAAAATAAGGGTGGTCAATTAAATCAGTAATGATACCTTTATCAAGTTTTACAAAGCCATAAATTGGGTCGTTAATTATTTTATCTTTTTTTCTGTTTTGCATATAGGCAAATAACGGATTTTTTTTAATTTTTGTAAACTATAAACGAATAAAATATGATTAGAATACTTTGGGCAGATGATGAGATAGATTTATTAAAGCCACACATTATTTATTTGGAGGGAAAAGGACATGATGTAACCCCTGCAAAAAGTGGTGATGAGGCTTTGGATTTATTAGAGGAGAATAGCTTTGATCTTATCTTTTTAGATGAGAATATGCCTGGACTTTCTGGGTTAGAAACCTTAACAATTATTAAGGAAAAGTATGCCAATATTCCTGTAATAATGATTACTAAGAGTGAGGAAGAGAGTATTATGGAGGAAGCAATTGGCTCAAAAATTGCTGATTATTTGATAAAGCCAGTTAATCCAAGTCAGATTTTATTGGCCATTAAAAAGAATATTGATACTACCAGATTGGTTGAGCAAAAAACAACTAGTAATTATCAACAGGAATTTAGGAAAATAAGTATGTCCTTAGCATCTTCATTGAATAAACAAGAGTGGTATGATATCTTTAAAAAACTAACTTATTGGGAATTAGAATTGGATAAAGCAGGAGATGAAAGTGTGGAGCAAATACTTGCTATGCAAAAATCGGAGGCAAATACCCAGTTTTTCAGGTTCATTCAAAATCATTATAAAGATTGGATAAAAGGAAAAGATGCTCCATTAATGTCGCATAACCTTATACGAAAAAAGGTAGTGCCAGAAATGGAAGATAATAAACCTACTTACCTTATTGTAATTGATAACTTGAGGTACGATCAATGGAAAATAATTGAACCTTCTGTATTGGAAGATTTTAAGGTGATAAAAGATGAAATGTACACCAGTATTTTGCCTACAGCAACACAATATGCTAGGAATGCAATTTTCTGTGGATTATTACCTTCTGAAATTCAGAAACGATTCCCAGATATGTGGAAAAATGATGAGGATGAAGGTGGGAAAAATATGTTTGAAGCAGAGTTTTTAGCCGATAATTTACAAAGGCTAGGAAAGGGGAGTAGTAAGCATTCTTATACCAAAATTACAAATATTGATGCTGGAAGAAAAGTAGTAAATCAAATTCCTAATATGAAGAATAACGACTTGAATGTTATTGTTTATAATTTTGTAGATATGTTATCGCATGCTCGTACAGATATGAAGGTGATTAAAGAGTTGGCTGATGATGATTCTGCTTACCGTTCATTAACGGCTTCTTGGTTTTCGCATTCTCCATTAAAGGATATAATGAAACAGATTGCAAAGCAGAAAGCGAATTTGATAATTACTACCGATCATGGTACAATAAATGTGAATAAGCCCTCAAAAGTAATAGGGGATAGAAGTGTGAATGCGAATTTAAGGTATAAGCAGGGTAGAAACTTGGATTATAAAAAATCAGATGTACTAGAGATAGAAAAACCTTTGGATTGTTATTTGCCAATACAAAATGTGAGTAGTAAATATATTTTTGCAAAAGAGGATATGTATTTTGTGTATCAGAATAACTATAACAAGTTTGCCAAGTTTTACAAAAATACTTACCAGCATGGAGGTATTTCAATGGAAGAGATGCTAATTCCAGTAATTACTTTAAAGTCTAAATAGATGCGTAAAACCCTTTTTGCTGAAAATTTAGATCAACTTAATGTTGTTGCAAAACAAATTCTTGAACTTACTTCACCTCATAAAAAGTTTGCATTTTATGGGGAAATGGGCGTAGGGAAAACTACTTTAATAAAAGCTTTATCTTTGCAATTAGGAGTTAAGGATGTGGTGAGTAGTCCTACTTTTTCAATTGTTAATGAATATAATGTTGATGAGGCAACTACAATCTACCATTTTGATTTTTACAGAATAGAGGATGAACAAGAGGCTTTTGATATAGGGTATGAGGAATATTTTTTTAGTAATGCCTATTGTTTTATTGAATGGCCAGAAAAAATTCCTAATCTGATAGAGGAAGACATGCTAACTATAAAGATGTTTCTTGAAGGAACAAAAAGAAGAATTGAAGTAATAATTTAACTATGGCAAAAGAAAAAATATTTAGTTCGTTTGGGATACTTCCAAAGGAAGAGATGCTAGAAATAAAACCTAATTTTAAGCAATTGCAAATAGGAATTCCTAAGGAATCCTCATTTCAAGAAAATAGGGTGAGCTTAACGCCAGATTCTGTTGGCTTGTTAATTGCTAACGGGCACAGTGTAATCATTGAAAAAGGAGCAGGTTTGGCTTCTAATTTTTCTGATAAAGAATACACAGATAAAGGAGCAGAGTTGGCTTACACTAAAGAAGAAGTATTTAAAGCAAATTTCATTTTAAAAATTGAACCGCCAACTAAAGAGGAGTTGCAGTTAATGCAAAAAGGACAAGATTTAATTTCAGCTGTGCAAATGAGTACACAAGCGGCTGGTTATTTTAAAACTTTGATAAAGAAAAATATTACTGCTTTTGGTTTTGAATTTATAAAGGATAAGCAAAATAAACTGCCAATTGTAAGAAGTATGAGTGAAATTGCAGGAAACACGGCAATGCTTATCGCAGGGGAGTGCTTGTCCAATTCAAACAAAGGAAAAGGCTTAATGTTGGGGGGTATTTCAGGCTTAAAACCTACAAATGTTGTAGTAATTGGAGCAGGAACTGTTGGTGAATATGCTTGTCGTACTTCATTAGGTTTAGGAGCATCAGTTATTGTGTTTGATGATTCTGTTACAAAACTAAGAAGATTGCAAGATAATATAAATCAAAGAATTAGCACTTCAACTTTGCAGCCAAAAGCATTGGGTAAAGCCTTGAAAAGGGCGGATGTTGTAATTGCTGCTTTGCAAATTGGTGATGGAAAAGTGCCTTGTATTGTAAGTGAAGAAATGGTAAGTGAAATGAAAAAAGGGTCGGTAGTAGTTGATGTAAGTATTGATCAAGGAGGTTGTTTTGAAACTTCTGAAGTAACTTCACACAGAAAGCCAACTTTTATTAAGCATGGGGTTGTGCATTATTGTGTTCCCAACATTGCTTCCAAAGTTTCTCGTACGGCATCTATGGCAATAAGTAATATCCTAACTCCTATTTTGTTGCGTATTGCTGAAGAGGGAGGGGTGGATTGTGCCATCAGAAAACATGAGTGTTTAAGAAAGGGAGTGTATACTTGTCATGGGAATTTAACCAATGAAGTGCTTAGTAAGAATTTCAATATTCCTTTTGTGGATTTAGATTTAATAATGTAACAATATATAATATGACTAGAAGACTTTTATTTTTTGGATTTGGAGCTTTAATTAGTGTTTTCTTCCTTTCAATGGGACCTGAAAATCGCTTAAAGGATACCTTTTATGCTTACCTAGATTACTTTGATATGGATAAGAGAGTTATCTCTCATCTTTACCCTAACACTACTGATGAGCAGGGGAATGTGGTTTCGGTTGATCCTGGATTTTCAACAAAAGCTGAGTGCCAGTTGGTATATTTTAATCTATCAAAAGAAGATTTATTATCAGTTTTAGAAGATGGAGAGGTGAATTTTGAATTATCAGATGAAGATGGAGAGCCTTGCCAGTATTTTGTAATTGAAAATACAGTAAAGGGCAATGCTTTATCCGTTACTTTTGAGCTTTGTTATTATGATGATAAAAGCATAAAAGTGATGACTTTTACATCCAATAAGGAAGAAGAAGTTTGTAACTTTTAGTTGCAGAGCTATATAGAACTTCTACCTATCTCTATTGATAATTGTACTTAGTTTAGTAGCATTATTTCTTAATAAGATGCTAATATTCCTTAGTCAGATGCTAATATTTCTTAGTAAGATGACAATATTTCTTAGTCAGATGGAAATATCTCTTAGTAAGATGGGAATATTTCTTAGTCAGACGATAAACTTCCTAAGTTAGAAGTCTTTATTTACTTGAAAATAGATGAGAAAGACTGCTTAAGCATTCTTCCTTCTTTTCTTTTCTTCAATAATATTTGTTAGTTCACGCCCCATTTGTCCTGCAATTGAGGTGTTTTCTTCTGCACGCCTAATAAGGTAGGGCATTACATCTTTTACAGGACCATACGGTACATATTTACTCACATTATAATTAGCAATCGAAAGGTTATAAGAAATATGATCACTCATTCCTAAAAGCTGAGAGAAGTAAATCCTGTCATCATTTTTCTGCAAATTATGTTCTTCCATTAAATTGGCTAATAATTGTGCACTGTTTTCATTGTGCGTTCCTGCACAAACGGATACTCTTGCAATATTTTTAATGCAGGTTTCAAGTGCCGTATTATAATCAGTATCAGTATTTGCTTTAATAGTGTGCACAGGGCAAGGATAGTTTTTTGTTTTTGCTCTTGCTATTTCCTGCTCATGATAAGCCCCTCTTACTAATTTTAGTCCAACAAAGAACTTATTTTCTGATCTCTCTAATAGTGAATTAAGGTAAGTAATTCTATCATTTCTGTACAACTGAATGGTATTGTAGATAAGTGCTTTTTTTGTATTGTACTTTTGCATCATTTCTTCTGCAATGCTATCGATAGCATCTTGTATCCAGCTTTCCTCAGCATCAATAAAAACAGCTATATTTTTATCATGTGCCAATTGGCAAATAGCGTTTACTCTTGCTTCATATTCCTCTTTTTCTTTTTCATCATTAGCTGAAAGGGGAGTGTTATTATTTATTTTCTCGAGTAAAGAAAATTTACAAAGTCCTGTAGGTTTAAAAACTGAAAAAGGAATACTATCAGAAATTGCAGCCTTTTCAATAGAGGCTAGTGTTTGTTCCAATGCTCTGTTAAAATCATGAACTGACTGTTTTCCTTCTGCTGAAAAATCCAAAATAGTTCCAATTTTTGATTCCCACAATTTATCAATGGTAGCTTGGCTTTCTTCAATTGTTTCTCCGCCACAAAACTGCTTATAAACTGTTGCTTTTATAACTGGTTTTATGGGTAGGTGTAGCTTCATTGCAAATTGCGATAAGCCTGTAAGTGCTTTGGAAAGTACAGGATTACTCATGCTTTTAAATAGGAGGTAGGCTCTGTTTAAATCAGCATCTGATTTATCTAAAAAGGCATTTTTTATATTATTGAAATCAATCATGTGTTAAGTAATTTTCGAGTAAAAATAAGGATATTGATAGATTGCTTCTGATTTAAAAGAAATAAATTATTTAACTTTTCTACTTATCATTAATCCATCTCTTACAGGGAAAAGTACAGTTTCAACTCTATCAGAAGCAAGCATTTTTTTATTGTAACTATCCAATGCAGTAGTTTCTTCATCCATTTGTTCATTTGTAACCTTTCCACTCCATAGTACATTGTCAGCAATAATTAAACCTCCTACATCCATTTTATTAATAATGGCATCAAAATAGTTGGCGTAATTTTCTTTGTCAGCATCAATAAAAACCAACTGAAATTTACAATTAAAAGTAGGGATTACATCCAATGCATTCCCAATATGTTGTTGTATGTTTTTGCTGTAATCCGACTTGTTGAAATAACGCTTTGCAACAGTCGTATATTCTTCATTTATATCAAGGGTGTGCAAGGTTCCGTTAGGTTTTAAACCTTCTGCTAAGCAAAGTGCAGAATAACCTGTATAGGTTCCTATTTCTAGTATGTTTTCAGGGGAAACTAATTTGCTGAACATGGAAAGTACCCTTCCTTGTAAATGGCCAGAAAGCATTCTGGGTATCATTACATTTGCCCAAGTTTCTCTGTTGAGTTCTGCTAATAGTTGTGGTTCTTTTTCGGTATGATTAATTGCATACTCTTCAATTTGTTCTGGTAAAAATTCCATAATTTGGGGTATAAAAAAAGCCACACTAAGTGTGGCTTTTTAAAAATTAATCTACTATTATTTAGTTGCTTCCTCTTCAGTTGACTTTGAGCAAGATTTTTTCTCTTCCCCTTTTTTACAACATCCTTTCTTTTTTTCTGATTTACTACAAGAAGCTTTACTTTTTTTGCAGCATCCTTTTTTTGCTTTTTTACTACAAGATGATTTTTTATCTCCATAGTTATTAGACTTGTCAAAGTTAAATGAACCTTCTTTACTTTTTGAGCAAGAAGCTTTTTCTGATTTAGAGCATTTAGCTTTACTTTTTGAGCAAGAAGCTTTTTCTGATTTAGAACAAGATTTCTTTTTCTCACCTTTACAACAAGTTCCGTTTTTCTTGTTTTCACAAGTTGCATCACAAACTTTCCCTGATTTAGCACAAGTTTTCACTTCTTTTACTTCTTCAATTCCTACTACAGTTTCAGTAGTTGCGTCAGATTGAGCGTTTACATTAGCGATTCCAATAAAGAATACAGCTAATAGTACGATTGATATTTTTTTCATTTTCATTTTTTTAATTTATTTAGGCAAATATAGTAAAATAGTTTAAATATATCTCTTTAACTAGTAACTAGCAATTACACTTTGTCCTCCAGTTACTTTTTCTTCTAATTGTGTGTTTATTTTTGTTCCTATTGGGAAGAATAAATCTACTCTCGATCCAAACTTAATAAATCCGAATTCATCAGCTACATTAGCTTTTTCATTTTCTTTTGCATAAGTCATAATCCTACGAGCAACTGCACCTGCAATTTGTCTAAAAAGAATAGATATTTTATCGTTTTCAACCACCACTGTACTTCTCTCGTTTTCTGTTGATGCTTTTGGGTGCCAAGCAACCAAAAATTTACCAGGATGGTATTTTGTATATTTTACCTCACCGCTAATAGGGTATACTTGGTTATGTACATTTAATGGCGACATAAATATGCTCACTTGTATTCTTTTATCCTTATAGAACTCTGTTTCTTCAGTTTCTTCAATAACCACTACTTTGCCATCACAGGGTGCGTAAACGATTCCTTCTTTTCTTTCATAGTTCCTAGTAGGAATGCGGAAGAAGTTCAATGTCATAATGAATAGGAAAGCTGTAATTGCAGTAGTAAAACAAGCAACATATTCATGTGCATAAGTGTAGGCTAAATAGTTGAATAAACTAAATGCTAAAATTTCAATTGTTAGGGTTGCAGTTCCTTCTTTGTGTAGTTTCATCTATAGTAAGTTGGTTAAAATATAAAGTACTGGTATTGTAATCATAAAGGCGTCCATTCTGTCGAGCATACCACCATGTCCTGGTATAAAGTTTCCTGAATCTTTAACGCCTGCTTTTCTTTTGTAATAGGATTCAATAAAATCGCCAAGAGAAGCTGTAAATGGTAAAATAAGACTAATAATAAAAGGGTATCTAAATGAATTGAAACCAAAGTAGTGGTAGCTAAAATAAGCAGCAATTACAGTAAAAGCCAAACCGCCTGCAAAGCCTTCCCATGATTTTTTAGGAGAAACACTTGGCATTATTTTAGTTTTACCAAACCTTACGCCTACTAGGTAAGCAAAGGTATCAAAAGTCCAAGTGAGGATGAATGTTAGTAATAAGGTTTCTGCTTTTAATAATAATGCTAGCATTAATCCCCAAACATAAATATAATGAAAAGTAATTTTCTTTCCTTTTCTGAGTTTCCACATTTCATAAGTAGAAATTAGAGTGATAAGTGAAAAGAGAAATGTTCTTGATAAATCAGAATAAGAAGTTCCAAACCACATTATAGCTACATATACTGCTCCAGAAAGTGCTCTTTTAAGCGTTTCGTTCATTGTTTTTTTTGGTTTATCAGTAGTAGTGCAGTTTCTTGTTTAGTTTCGTTTACAAATAAATCAATTGTACCAAACATATTGTAAGAAGAATCTTGCTTGTTTAAAACTACAGCATTAATGTTTTTTTCTTCTAGCATTTGCTTTATTATCTCTACCTCAATAGGATTAGATGAAGTAAATATATTAATCCAATTTTTCTTCACTTTCTTTTTTAGTTATTGTTTCCTCTTTGGCAAGTTTTTTAGTTTTCTTTTCGGCAGCTGCTTTATCGGATTTTGCTTTTTCATCATCCAATTTTATAAGCTGTTCTTCCTCATAGCTTTTCCATTGTCTTTCGCCAAATATCTTAGTTAAATCATCTTTAAAGATAACTTCATTCTCCAATAATTCAGAGCCTAATTTCTTTACTTTATCCTTGTGAGTAACCAGTAATTCCTTTGCTCTTTGGTATTGTTCTTCTAAGATTCTTGTAACTTCTTTGTCAATCAATTGTGCTCTTTCTTCAGAATAAGGTTTTGTAAATCCTGATTGTTGCCCTGAAGAATCGTAATAAGATATGTTACCTACTTTTGCGCTTAATCCGTAAATACTTACCATAGCATAAGCTTGCTTAGTTACTTTTTCCAAATCACTTAACGCACCAGTTGAAATTCTTCCGAAGAATACTTCTTCAGCAGCTCTACCACCCATGGCAGCACAGATTTCATCCAACATTTGTTCGGTAGTTGTTAATTGTCTTTCTTCTGGTAAGTACCAAGCAGCACCTAATGATTTTCCTCTTGGTACAATAGTAACTTTTACTAGGGGAGAGGCGTGTTCTAACATCCAACTAACGGTAGCATGTCCTGCTTCATGAAAAGCAATTGTTTTCTTTTCAGCAGGAGAAATGATTTTAGATTTTTTTTCTAAACCTCCAATAATTCTATCTACAGCATCTAAAAAGTCTTGTTTTCCTACTTCTTCATTTGATTTTCTTGCAGCAATAAGTGCTGCTTCATTACACACATTTGCAATATCAGCTCCTGAAAAACCTGGAGTTTGTCTGGATAAAAAATTAACATCCATACTCTCAGCTAATTTTATTGGTTTTAAATGTACTTCAAAAATTGCTTTACGCTCTAGTAAATCAGGTAAATCAACAAATATTTGTCTGTCAAATCTACCAGCTCTTGTTAATGCTTTATCTAAAACATCAGCTCTATTAGTGGCACCCATTACAATTACTCCTGAGTTAGTCCCAAAACCATCCATTTCAGTTAGTAACTGATTAAGCGTATTCTCTCTTTCGTCATTACTACCCGTCATAGCATTTTTTCCTCTAGCACGACCAATAGCATCAATTTCATCAATAAAGATAATAGCAGGCGCTTTTTCTTTTGCTTGCTTAAATAAATCACGCACACGGCTTGCACCAACTCCTACGAACATTTCTACAAAATCAGAACCAGATAATGAGAAGAAAGGCACTTTTGCCTCACCAGCAACTGCTTTTGCTAATAATGTTTTTCCAGTACCTGGAGGGCCAATAAGCATTGCTCCTCTAGGGATTTTACCACCTAATTTGGTGTATTTTTCTGGGGATTTTAAAAAGTCAACTATTTCAGTTATTTCTTCTTTTGCACCTTCCAGTCCTGCAACATCTTTAAAGCTTACTTTTATATCTTCTTTGTCAACTAGCTTGCCTTGTGTTTTTCCAATGTTAAAGATTTGGCCTCCGCCACCTCCAGCACCACCTCCCATTCTTTTCATAATGAATAACCAAATAAAAATAAAGAAAGCTAATGGAAGAATCCATCCTAATACATCACCAAATACATCTTGTTTAGTTTCATAAAATGGAGATATTTTTTCATCATTATCAAATTTAATTTGAGCTTCTTTTAAATTATCGCTAAAAGTTTCAACTGATCCTATTTCAAAGTAAAAATGAGGTCCTAAATTTGGTGCATCACCAAATGTTTTTTTACTAACTACTTTGAATTGTTCTTCTGATAAAAACTCTTTTTTGATGTAAACATAGGCTTTGTCCTTGTTTACAATCACCACTTTTTCAACCTTACCATTTTGCAACATAGTTTGGTTGAATTCTTGCCAATTGGTAGGTTTTGTTACTTCAGTGCCAACAAGTTGTAAGCCAATAAAAAAGACGAAAATAATAGCGTAAATCCAATAAATTTTGAATTTAAACCCTTTCAATCCCTTAGGTAGCCTTGGTTTTTGTTTATTATCCATTCCTAGTTTTTTTAATCCTTATATGATTTGAATTCTGCATCTCCCCAGAAGTCTTCTATATTGTAGAAAGCACGCGTTTTCTCTTGGAATATATGCACTATAATATCTGAGTAGTCCATAAGTATCCATTCTCCCATATTCGTTCCTTCAATATGAAATGGTTTTTCGCCAAGGTTTTTCGAGATTGATTTTTTTATACTTCCTTCAATTGCTTTTACTTGCGTATTGGAAGTTCCTGTACAAATTATAAAATACTTACTTATTGCAGAATCTAATTTCCTTAAATCTAAAGAGATTATTTCCTGTCCTTTTACATCTTGTATTGCTTCTATTATGTTTTCTAATAGAATATTTGTTTCATCAATTTTTTTAGCCATATTTATTTTTAGATTTGCGTTTGCGAAAATACATTTTTTAAATCAATAAATTCTGAAATAATTAACCTGCTTTGTTTACTGATAATCATATAAAATTAGAAACCATAAATTCTACTAACGATTACGCAATTAGTCTGAAAGAAACTGCTGTATTCAAGGAAGGATTAGTGGTTACTGCCAACTATCAAAGTGGCGGAAATGGACAAAGAGGTAAAGCTTGGGAGAGTAATGCAAACGAAAATCTTTTACTTTCAGTAATTATTCAGCCTAATATTGCAGTTGAAAATCAATTTGAAATCAGTAAAATTATTGCTTTGTCTGTTTGCGATTTATTAACTAATTTAGGATTAAACTCTAAAATAAAATGGCCAAATGACATTCTGATTACTAAAGAGAAAGTGGCTGGTATTCTAATTCAGAATATCCTAAAAGGAACAAGTATAAGCCATAGTGTAATTGGAATAGGTTTAAATATTAATCAATTGCAGTTTAAGAAATATTCACCTAAAGCAACTTCCTTGCAATTACTCATGAAAAAGGAGTTTGATATTGCTAAAATTAGCATTCAATTATTACAATTTTTAGCTGAAAGAATGAAGCAATATAGAAATGGATTTTCACAAGATCAAGATTACCTTTCTTCTTTATATTTAAAAGATAAAGTGGCAGCTTTTGAAAGTAAAGACTTGCAATTTATGGGAATAATAAAAGGGGTAAATCAAAACGGAAAACTACTTATTAAGACTGAAGATGATACTATTAAAGCATTTGATAGTCAAGAAGTAAAATTCTTATTTTAGAAGTTCTCCATTTTAGAAGCCAATACATCTAAAAACTGTGTTAATGGCTTTTCTACCATCATTTTCATCATCATATTTAGTTCGGCATTTATTTCCAAACGAGCTTGACATTGTTCTCCTTTTTCAGTAATTATACAATCCAAAGAAAAAGGAACTTGACTGCCTTGTGCCGTTAATGAAATTTTTGAAAAAGGAGTTTGTTCTCCTAATTCTAGGTTTAAAGCAGGCATTCCTTTCATTTTAAAAGAACAAGTTGTTGCTGTGCTTTCAAAATCCTTAATGGATGAAGGCATGATGTCCTTTAAGTTGTTAAGGTCTCCAATTTTAGTGAAAAAGTCTTCTGCACTTCTGTTTACGATTACTTCAGGTGATGTGAATGTTGCCATAGTTTTATTTTTTCCAGATTGAAGGGTTTTCTCTCCACTGTTTCAGGATAGCTAAATCTGCTTCTTCAATATATTGTGATTCGATTGCTTGTGGTAATAAAGTATTATAGTCGCATAAAGATACATACTCACAGTCAGCATTTTTGAAGTTTTCTGCTGCTGCATCAAAACCATAAGTAAAAATAGAAACCATACCTTTTACTTGCATTCCTGCTTCTTTCAAAACGTCAGCAGCATCTAAGCTACTTTTCCCACTACTTATTAAATCTTCAACCAATATTACTGATTGACCTTCTTCAAAATGCCCTTCAATTTGATTTTGTTTTCCGTGTTCTTTTGCTTTTGCTCTAACATAGATAAAAGGTAAGCCTAATTCTTCAGCCACTAACGCTCCATGAGGAATTCCTGCAGTAGCAACTCCAGCAATTACATTTGCACCTTTGTAATGGTTTTTAATAATAGCTGCTAAGCCCTGTTTTATATTTGTTCTTATTTCAGGGTAAGAAAGTGTTTTTCGGTTATCGCAATAGATTGGAGAGTTCCAGCCTGCAGCCCATTTAAAGGGATTGTTGGGTTGTAAAATAATTGCGTTTATTTGCAATAAAGATTTAGCAACTTGTTTAGCAATATCAATATCATATATCATGCCGCAAAAATATAAAGTTTACATTAATAATAGCCTAGAAGTTATAACAGATAATTGGGAAAGTTTTTGTGCGGATTACATCCTAATTGAAGCTGCTGGAGGATTGGTTTATAATATTAAAAATCAGTTACTTATGATTTTTAGGAACGAAAAATGGGACTTGCCAAAAGGAAAGTTAGAAGTAGGTGAAAACATAAAAGAGTGTGCAATTCGTGAGGTAGAGGAGGAGTGTGGAATTTCAGGATTAAGCATAAGCAAACCTTTGCAAGATACTTATCATGTTTACGAACTAAACAAACAGAAAATACTGAAACGCACCTATTGGTTTGAAATGAAAACAACTTTTAAAGGTAAATTGATACCACAAACTGAAGAAGGAATTACAAAGGTTGTTTGGGTGGACAAACAAGATATTGCTGAAAAGCTAAAAAATTCCTTTGGAAATATTAATGAATTACTCAAAGCATAGATGAAATACTTTAATTATACTTTTCGTTTTATTATTTTTTGGTGCTTTTTCTTTTTGGTAAATCGTATTGTTTTTGCTTTGTTTTTTATGGATGAAATTAGGGTTGCTTCATTCAAAGAACTCGCAACTATTTTACCAAAAAGTATTCCTTTGGATATTTCTTTTATTAGTTATTTATTGGTGCCAATTGTAATCTTAGTTTGGGTTAATTCCTTTCTGAAAAACAAGCAATATATTTTTAAAACAATATATTTATTTGTTTCTTTTTTCTTGCTTTTATCTGGCTTAATAGCTGGGGGTGAGGTGGCTTTATATTCCGAATGGCAAACGAAACTAAATTTTACTGCTTTATCTCATTTTGTAAATCCTGCTGAAGTATTTAAAACAGCAAGTGTTGGCCATGTTTTTACAAATGTATTGTTTGTGTTTATTTCAATAGTTTTTATCCGAATTTATAAAAATAAAATTCACAAGTTCTTACCTATTCAGTCTTCAGTATGGATGTTTAAAAGGATACTTATTTTACCTATTATTTTAGGAGTTCTTCTATTAGGAATACGAGGAGGATTTCAGCCAATTCCTGTTAATTTGAGTGATGCTTATTTTTCCAATAAAATAATATTAAATGATATTGCCGTAAATCCTAATTGGAATATTTTACAAAGCATTTCAATGAGTAAAAGTAGTTTTGAGGGAAATCCTTATGAGAAATATTCAGATGAAGCAGCAGCTGCCTTTATGAACACTTTAAAACCAAAAATCGATACAACTACTTATCTGTTAAATACAAAACAGCCCAATATTGTATTTATTCTTTTGGAAAGTTGGTCGGCTGATAATGTAGAAAGCCTAGGAGGGTTAGAAGGTGTTACACCAAACTTCAAAGCCTTGGAAAAGGAAGGTTTATCTTTTACTGATTTTTATTCCAATGGTTGGACTTCCGACCAGGGGATGAGTTCCATTTTCTCCTCTTTTCCTGTCTTTCCTTATGTTGCTGTGATTAATGAATCTGATAAATCCAGAAAACTACCTTGTCTTAATAAATCATTGGCTGAAAAGGGCTATAATTCCTCTTACTTTTTTGGAGGTCAACTTACTTATGGTAACATAAAAGGCTACTTACTTTCACAAGGTTTTGATGTAGTAAAAGATGAAAATGATTATCAGGATTTACCCTCTGGAGCATTGGGGGTGCATGATGAGTTTATGTTTACCCAATTTAAAGAGGAATTAAAGCAATTACCAGAACCTTTTATGAGTACGCTTTTTACGATTAGTTCTCATTCTCCTTTTGATTTTCCGGCAGAACACAAGCTCAGTTTTAACCATAAAGATGATAAATATGTGAACTCTGTGGCCTATACGGATAAGTGTTTGGGTGATTTTATGCAAAGTGTAAAGCAGGAGGATTGGTATGCAAATACCCTTTTTGTAATTGTGGCCGACCATAGCCATAGTTCTCCAAAAGGATGGAGGGTAGCCCAAAAGGAGCGCTATAAAATTCCTATGCTTTGGCTGGGTGAAGTTTTAAATAAAAACTATAAAGGTAAGCAACACAATAAAATGGGTTCGCATATTGATATTACTGCTAGTGTTTTGGCACAATTAACTGTGAATAATAAAGCATATCAATTCGGAAATAATTTGTTTAATCCTACTGCCAAAAGTGTAGTTCCTTATGCTTTTGATAGGGGATATGGTTTAATTAGGCCTGGAGCAAATTATGCTTTTTCTGAAGGCTACCATAAAGTATTTGAAAGCATTGCAGCAGATAGTGTTCAAAAAGCAAAAATTAATAAGGAAACAGAACTTTATTTTCAAGCTGCCTTTAAGGAGTATATGGAGCTTTAGTTACTTCCCGATACAAGAAGTGTTAATTGTTTGGTTGTTAGAGTATGTAGTATATTAAGGGACAAATAAGGGACAAAAATATTTTGTAAACTGAATTTACCTTCTTAATTGTAATAAATTGATTTTATTCAATATTTAAGTTTAATAGTTTAGCATTAATTAGCTGCTTAAATTTTTCTTGTTGTTCAGTTGGAAGGAAACTTACTTCAATTAGATTAAACCATTGGTTTTTAATTTTTGAAAATGAAAGAAATATTTTTTCAATTACTTTTTCTGCTATACCTGATTTTTTCATTGCGGTATAGAAGTCAGATTGTTTGATTCTATTTCTTCTTCCGTTTAAAGTTAAAGCAAGTTCTTCTTTGTCATCTGAAACTAATAAAGTCGAAAGCATATCGTAACCAGGAGATAATATATAGCCAAGTCCTGCATCTTTAATTATTGAAAAATTACTTATATTATACCCGTTCGGGGGTATTGTTTTGTTTTATATTGTTATTATACCCGTTCGGGTATAAATAGAAATAGATTAAAAAATTGTAGAATTTAATTGATTAATTATATTTGTAGGCTTTGTCCCTCAAAATAATAAAAGTACATAATAGGAACAAAACAGGTTTACAAAGTTATGTTTTCTTAATCTCACTGCTAGTATACGACTTATAATCAATTGGTTGTTGTGTGTTTTCTGAACTATTTTCCGATACAGAATTTCCCAAATATATTTCCTAGTAGGGTGTCGGTAGTAACCTCACCCGTTATACTTCCTAAATGGAAAAGGGATTGACGGATATTAATGGCTAAGAAGTCACCTGTTAATCCAGAGTTTAGTCCTTCAATAATGGTATTTATTTCGTGAAGCGTAAGTTGTAATTCCTCATAATGCCTAAGGTTGGTTACTATCGTTTCATTATTTGAGAGTTGTGCCGTATTTACAAAAGTCAATAGCCTTTCTTTTAGCGTTTCAATTCCTTCATCCTTTTTTGCTGAAATGAAAAGTGCATCTTTAAAATCATCCTTAACTTTAGGGTTTAAATCAATTTTATTGATGACAATTAATAATTTATCTTTAGCGGTATCTTTTATTTTATCCAGTTCTAATAACTGATTGGGAATATTTGCATCAGCATCAATTAAAAACAAAACAATATTGGCAAGTTTTGCTTTTTCTAAGGACTTTTTAATTCCTAAATTTTCAATTGTATCAGTTGTTTCTCTAATTCCTGCTGTGTCAATAAAGCGAAATATAAATCCTTCAATATTCAATTCATCTTCAATAGCATCTCTAGTAGTTCCTGCAATATCGGATACGATTGCTTTTTCTTCATTTAGTAGTGTGTTGAGAAGTGTTGATTTCCCCACATTTGGCGCTCCTAAAATAGCAACTGGAATTCCATTCTTAATTACATTTCCTAATTTAAAGGATTGAACTAATTTTTCTAATTCTACTTTTATAGCAGATAATAGTGTTTCAAATTGTTTTCTGTCAGCAAATTCTACATCTTCTTCTGAAAAGTCAAGTTCAAGTTCTATTAAAGATGCAAAGTCAATGAGTTTCGTTCTGAGTTCTTGTAGTTTATTCGAAAATCCTCCTCTTAATTGCTTTAATGCCGTTTGGTGTGCAGCTTCACTTTCTGATGCAATTAAGTCAGCTACTGATTCTGCTTGTGATAAATCTAGTTTTCCATTTCTGAAAGCACGCATAGTAAATTCACCTGCAGTTGCCATTCTACATCCTTCAGTTATGAATAATTGCAATAATTTATTCTGAATAAAAGTTGAGCCATGGCAAGAGATTTCTACTGTTTCTTCACCAGTGTATGATTTTCTATCTTTAAAAATACTTACGAGTACCTCATCAATAATTTTATTGTTATCGGATATCGTTCCAAAATGAATGGTGTGCGATTTTGCAGTTGAAATATCTTTGCTGAAAACAGCATTTGTGATTTTTATTGCATCTTTCCCTGATAAACGAATTACGGCAATAGCACTTAATCCTCCGCCAGTAGCTAGGGCACAAATAGTATCTTCTTGCAATAAATTATTCATGCTGCAAAAGTATTCAAAATCCTTTGTTAATAGCCATAATGTTCTAATTTTGCAACCCAAATTAAAAAACAAATCAATGAGCGTATTAGTTAATAAAGATTCAAAAGTAATTGTACAAGGTTTCACAGGTACTGAAGGTACTTTCCATGCAGGACAAATGATTGAGTACGGAACAAATGTAGTAGGAGGTGTTACTCCAGGAAAAGGAGGGCAAACTCATTTGGACAGACCTGTATTTAATACTGTTAGTGAATCTGTTGAAAAAGCAGGTGCTAATACTACAATGATTTTTGTACCGCCAGCATTTGCTGCTGATGCAATTATGGAAGCTGCTGAGGCAGGAATTAAAGTAATCATTTGTATTACTGAGGGAATTCCTACAAGAGATATGATTATGGTTAAAGAATACATTTCGGATAAGGATTGTACTTTAGTTGGTCCTAACTGTCCTGGTGTTATTACTCCTGAAGAAGCAAAATGTGGTATTATGCCAGGTTTCGTATTTAAGAAAGGTAGAATTGGTGTTGTTTCAAAATCAGGAACTTTAACGTATGAAGCTGCTGATCAAGTAGTAAAAGCAGGAATGGGAATCTCAACTGCTATTGGTATTGGTGGTGACCCAATTATTGGAACAACTACTAAGGAAGCTGTTGAACTTTTTATGAATGACCCTGAAACTGACGGTATCATTATGATTGGTGAAATTGGTGGGCAATTAGAAGCTGATGCAGCAAAATGGATTAAAGCAAATGGTACTAAACCTGTAGTTGGTTTTATTGCTGGGCAAACTGCTCCTGCAGGTAGAACAATGGGACATGCTGGTGCAATTGTTGGTGGAGCGGAAGATACTGCTGAAGCTAAAATGCAAATTATGCGTGAGTGTGGTATTACTGTTGCTGAATCTCCTGCTGAAATTGGAAAAATGATGGCTGAATTAATGGGTGTAACTGCTTAATTAGTTTTTAATATATAAAAGAAAAGCCGAGCATTTGCTCGGCTTTTTTTATGCTTTATGTTCTTCTTTTAGTACGCTAAAATCTCTCCAATCTTATCACTTACTTTTTCTGCATTAGGTAGCATTCTTGCTTCCAAAGTAGAATTTAACGGAATTGCGGGTAAATTCTCAGATCCCATAACATAAACAGGAGCATCTAATTTTTCAAAACAATGTTCTTGTATTCTACCGACTAAACTTTGCGCAAAGGAATTGTTATATGGCTCTTCCGTAAGGACTAAACATTTTCCATGCTTGTTTACTCTTTCAAAAACCAAGTCCTCATCAATAGGATTGATAGTTCTTAAATCTACAATTTCAACTTTTCCTTTATGGTTTTTTGCTGCATTTAGTGCCCAATGTACCCCCATTCCGTAAGTGATGATACAAATAGTATTATCTGAATCTTCAGACTCCAAAGCAATTCTCCCTTTTCCGAAAGGAATTACATAGTCTTCAGAAGGTTCAATAGTTTTTGCTGCAGAAGTTCCTTTTATTTTACTCCAGTACAATCCTTTATGTTCTAAAATCACTACAGGATTTGGGTCGTAATAAGCGGATTTCATCAAGCCTTTTAAATCAGCACCATTGGAAGGGTAAGCAATTTTTATTCCTCTTATTTGTGCTAATACTGATTCCACAGAAGAAGAATGATAAGGTCCTCCACTACCGTAAGCGCCAATAGGAACACGGATAATACAACTTACAGGCCATTTTCCGTTAGATAGATAATTGGAACGACTTACTTCAGTAAATAGTTGGTTGAGTCCTGGCCAAATATAATCAGCAAATTGTACTTCAACAATCGGTTTTAAACCGACTGCTGACATACCAACCGTGCTTCCAATAATAAATGCTTCTTGTATTGGTGTGTTGAATACTCTGTTGTAACCAAAGGTTTGTGCTAGGGTTGCTGCTTCACGAAAAACCCCTCCCAATCTTTTCCCAACATCTTGTCCGTACAATAAGGATTCAGGATGTTCTGACATTATTTCTTTTATCGCAAATAGGGCAGAGTCCACCATTACGGTTGCTTCTTTATCTTTTGGTGCTCTATCTCCTTTTTCTTCTAAAATAGGAGTAGGTGCAAAGTCATGAGAAAATAAATCTTCAGGATTTGGATCTTCTGCTTTTAATGCTTTTTGATAATCGTTTTCTACAGTAATTTTTGCTTGTTTCTCTATTTCAACTAAATCTGATTTTGAAAAACCATTGGCTAATAGTTCTGCTTTTAATTTTGGAAATGGATCCCTGCTTCTTGCTTCTTCCAAATCATCTCGGTACCATTCCATTCGTACACCAGAAGTATGATGATTAAGTAAAGGTACTTTTGCATGAATCAAAATTGGAGTTCTTTTTTCTCTTATTTCCTTAAATGCATGCTGAATTGTTTCGTAAGATTTTGTAAAATCTGTTCCGTCAATCGTATAGGTTTTAAGTCCGAAACCTTTTGCATAATGTGTGGCATCTACTGCTCTCATTTCGGATGCATGTGCCGAAATATCCCATTCGTTATCCTGTACTAAATACAAGATTGGTAATTTTTTAAGTGCTGCCATCTGGAAGGCTTCCGCAACTTCTCCTTCAGTAATGGATGCATCTCCAAAAGAACAAACGGTTACTGGTTCTTCTCCTCTTTTTGGTTTTGTTAACCCTTCCTTTTCTTGGTATTGGATTCCCATTGCAACTCCTGTTGTTGGTATTCCTTGCATACCAGTTGCTGAGGATTGATGAGGGATTTTTGGGAAACCCTCTCTTTTTAATGAAGGGTGTGCATAATAGGTTCTCCCTCCAGAAAATGGATCGTCTTTTTTACACAATAATTGCAACATAAGTTCGTAAGGTTGCATCCCAATTCCTAATAAAATAGAATCATCACGATAGTAAGGTGCTACCCAATCGTTTTCGGTAAGTTGTAAACCAACTGCCAATTGTATTGCTTCATGTCCTTTGGATGTAGCGTGTACATATTTGGAAGTAACTTCCTTATTTTCCTCATACAAATCGCTCATAGCACGAGCGGTACACATTAAGGAATATGCTTTTTTGTAAATATCTTTGGAGAGTTTTTTACTCATTATTTTATCTATTCTTGTCATGTTGAGCGTAGTCGAAACATCTCAAAAGAGAGATTGGCTTTGCCGAACTAAAAGCGTTTCTTCACATTCGTTCAGAATGACAGATTGTTATTTTTGTTTAAACTTATTAATTGCATTCCTAGTGAAATCAGATAAAACCAAAGTTCCACTACTTACTGCTCTTTCCATTAGTAATGTATCCCAATGATCAGTTCCTTGCCACATTATATTTTTCAATCCCTCCATTGCTTCAGGATTAGAGTTAGATAGGGTAGATGCTAGTTTTTCAATTTCAATATCCATTTCTTCTGCTGAATCAAATACTTCAGTGTACAATCCTTTTTCACGAGCCCATTCTGCATCAAACCATTTTGTTGCGTTTATCGTCATAGCAGAAAATGCGGATGTTCCTACTTTACGCTCTACTGCAGGACCGACTACAAAAGGACCAATACCAATTGCAAGTTCCGATAATTTTGCTGATGCAAATTTGGTTGCAAAACAATAATCAGTTGCGGATGCCATACCGACACCACCACCAACTGCTTTTCCTTGCACACGACCAATAATGAACTTAGGACATTTACGGGCTGCATTTATCACATTGGCAAACCCTGAAAAGAATTGTTTACCAGTTGCTTCATTATCAATTGCAATTAACTCATCAAAAGATGCCCCAGCACAAAAGGCTCTTTCTCCTGCACTTTTAAGGATGATTACTTTTATGTTATCATCTTCTCCAGCTTTGGTTATCGTATTGGCTAATTCTGTTAATATATGTCCTGGTAAGGAATTTGATTGTGGATGAAAGAACTCAATTGTTCCTATTCCATTTTCTGTATTTATCTTTACGTATTCTTTCATTTCTTTTAATTTTGATCCAATTTTCTTACCATAGTTAATATAGTAGCTAACATTACTGTTTCTCCTTCCTCATCATATACATCAACCAAGAATTTTACAATTCCTTTTGCAATATCGTCATCTTCTCTTTTTTCTTGACTTATTTTTTCTTTGGCAGTAAAGCGTACTCCTACTGTCATTCCTGGGTAAACTGGTTTAGTGAATCTGCATTCATCAATTCCATAGTTTAAAAGTACAGGCCCTTTTGCAGGATCAACAAATAATCCTGCAGCCTTACTCATAATAAAATATCCGTGTGCAACACGCTCAGTAAAAATAGTTCCATCCAAAGAATTTTCATCCATATGGGCATAGAATTTATCTCCTGAAAGTTCTGCAAAATCATTTATATTATCAAGTGTTACTAAATGTTTATCCGTAATTACTGTATCTCCAATTTCAATTTCTTCAAAGTGCTTACGGAAGACATGAGGTCCTTCTGTATTTTGTGCTCCACCAACTTGATATTGTTTGGTAAGTGCCGTAATGGTAGTTGGGTGTCCTTGAATTGCAGTTCTTTGCAGATAATGTTTTATCCCTCTAACACCACCCATTTCCTCACCACCACCAGCACGCCCAGGTCCACCATGTGTAAGTAATGGCATAGGTGACCCGTGCCCAGTACTTTCCTTACTACAAGCTTCATTCAGTACTAGAATTCTACCGTGCATACTAGCTGCTCCTAAAACAAATTGTTCTGCAATTTTCATATCATTTGTAATGATAGAACAGACCAAAGAACCTTTACCCATTCTAGCCAATTCTATTGCTTCTTCAATCGTTTTATAAGGTAAAATAGTTGATACAGGTCCGAACGCCTCAACATTATGACAGTCTGTTTTGTTGAATGGATCATCATTTAAAAATAGGATAGGGGAGATAAATGCTCCCTTGTTTTTATCGGCTCCTGTTACTTCAAATTCTTCCAAACTTCCGTAAACAATCTCTTGGGTTTGGGCAAGTTGTTTCACTTTTTCGGTTACTTCCGTTTTTTGCTCACTTCCTGCCAAACTTCCCATTCTTACACCTTCCACTGAAGGGTCGCCAATAGTAGTTTTTGCTAATCTTTTCCCTAATGCAATTTGCACATCTTCTACTAATTTTTCAGGGACAATAATCCTACGAACTGCAGTACATTTTTGTCCTGCTTTTACGGTCATTTCTCTTTGTACTTCCTTTATGAAAAGGTCAAATTCTGAAGTTCCTGGTACTGCATCTTCTCCTAAAACTGAACAGTTAAGTGAGTCTGCCTCCATATTGAAAGAAACTGCTTTTTCAATTAACCTAGGGTTAGCCTTTAACATCATTCCTGTGGATGCACTTCCTGTGAAAGTTACGATATCTCCTGTTTCTACTTCATCAATAATTCCTCTTGCACTACCACAAATTAATTGTAAACTTCCTTCTGGTAGTATTCCTGATTCAACAATTTCACGCACCATCATTTCAGTAAGGAAACAAGTGATAGTTGCAGGTTTTACAATAGCAGGAACTCCTGCCATTAAATTCACTGCAATCTTTTCTAACATCCCCCAAATTGGAAAATTAAATGCGTTAATATGTATAGCAACCCCTTCTCTTGGCATCATTATATGATGACCAATAAAAGTTCCTTTTTGAGATAATGGAGCCATGTCTCCATCCACATGATAAGGTAAATCAGGGAAATGTTTTCTTAGAGATGCATTTGCGAATACATTTCCAATTCCTCCTTCAATATCAATCCAAGAGTCCACTTTTGTAGCCCCTGTCTCTGCACTAAGTGCATAAAACTTATTTTTGATAGAGTGTAAGTGAAGTGCTAATGCTTTTAACATCAAACCTCTTTCCTGAAAAGTCATTTTCCTTAATTTAGGACTTCCAACTTTTCGGGCATAATCCATCATTTCTGCAAAGTCCAATCCTTTTGAAGATGCTCTTCCTATTTCCTCTCCTGAAATTGCATTAAAAAGTGGAGTTCCTTCTCCATCTCCTTTAGTCCATTTTCCTAATGCGTAATTTTCGTAGTTTCTCATTTTATTCTATTATTATTCTTTTTTCTACAGTTCCATCATCAAAGATGTAAAATAGTGGGGTGTTTCTTCTGAATGGTGTTTCTTGTCCTAACATATCAGTAATCTTTACTAAGTTACTTTTATTATTAGCTATGTCAGATATTCCTGTTGTATTAACCGTTAGATTAAGATTTACAATACTATCACATCCTACTGTGTTAACTAAAATGATGGAATAATCCCCTGATACATTAAGAGGCATTCCATTCCATACAATACTTGAATTGACAGATAATGTATCAAATGAAAATAGAATTTCATCAATTGAGAGATTAGTATAAACT
>Ga0233426_10001355_pt1 | contig 22886 bp, 21 predicted proteins | sample SI_118_April2016_6_FD_179875 | JGI IMG/M metagenome (GOLD analysis project Ga0233426, IMG submission 179875) | Seawater microbial communities from Saanich Inlet, British Columbia, Canada - SI_118_April2016_10_MG | ecosystem: Environmental > Aquatic > Marine > Inlet | place: Canada: British...
GGATTATTGGCTTATTGCCTGAAAGACAATAAGCCAACGCTTAATCTTACTGATATTGAGCGTAACTCTATGATTATCGCTTAACCCGATCTGAGGTTAATTACTTATTTCAGTGTATTTAGTTTACAGGGAATTTAAATTAGTTGATTCGTTGATTTTAATTAAAAACCGATATTTAGAGGTATTATTCAATCAAAGTGATGTTAAACCAATGCGCTTAATGCCAATTCTTTTAAAACTCAATAATTAATGCCGCAGACTGATCATGCTACGTTAATTATTTTTAGTTAAAAACATGAGAATAATTTTTGTAATTGCAGTGAATACTAGGTGTTTGAGAAATCTTAAGTTAATTCATTTTGTCTGTATTGATTTGGGGTATAGCCGGTTATTAACTTAAACGTTCTTGTAAAAGGGCCAACCGAAGCAAATCCACTCTCTAAGCTTACAACAAGCACGGACCACTTTTGCTTGTCCGGATCTGCTAATAATCTTTTAGCGTGTTTAATTCGTAATTCATTAATATATTGATTAAAATTTTTAGCACTTAAATTGTTTCTTAAAGCTTTACTAATTTTATATTCTGGAACATTAAGTTCACGCGCAATATCGGCAACTTTCAAATTCGTTTTTAAGTATAAGGACTGCTCAACTAATAAACTCTCAACACTATTTGCAAGGGTTTGTTCAATATTGCATGTTGCTGCAAGGGTTTGTTCAATATTGCATGTTGCATTTGCTTGTACATCGCATTGTTTTATTTTAGCCGGTGATAAGTTGTCTAAAGCTTCTTTGGAGGAAGTGGAGGATTTTGTCTTGTGAAAACGCCATATAATTAATATTTGTGTATTGGTCAGAACAAATAAAATAATCAGTGTGGTAAATAATTCTTTGTATTCAGGGATATCAGAAAATAAACCATTTGATAATTTACTTAATGTAACCGCTAACCCAGAGGTTGCTAAAAATAAAAGCCGCTGTGATTTTCCTTTTTGGCTCTCTGCATTATACCCCCGGCAACCTTCCCAAAATGACAGCATGATTACGGTTGATGAGAATAAAACAGTTAACTCGTTAAGAACATATGGAATAACACTGTTAATTTTATAGGTAATGATTTCAGAACTATTAATAAATAAGTAGCCCTGATTCGCCATAATCAAAAGCGCTATCGCTACCGAAATAATTATGTGGGGAGTTAAAATAGCATTTTTTTCTCTAAATAAACTGCGCGATAATAGCCAATAACCATTACAGGTTGCGCAAGCTGCCATGCCTATTAAGTATTGATAAGCACCAATTGTATCACCTGATATTTTTTTTGTTGCCATGATGGCAATAGAACCACAAAACAAGGCGAATATTATGTGTACAGTTTGCTTTTCTCGCACTGAGACTTGGGCAATTAAAAAGACTAAGCTGATAAATAGCAAAATAATATAAATATTCGTTAGTTCCATTTACATTCACAAAAAGATAACAACAGATCCTATTTTAACAACTGAGCATTTATTCTTCAATGTTCAAATTATGAGGAAATATTTCAAAAAATCGTGTGCCGAATTTCAAATTCGGTGCGATTTTCTATGCTATTCATGTGAAATTCTCTCTTTATCATTCACTTAATAGGTAGAGGTTATATATGCAGACTTTGATTAATAAATTAGACTGGGGGTCAATTTCTCCAGTAAAAACACTTAATAATTTTTTTAAATGCTGGGTTGGTGTTGCGCTAATAGGACAATGGGTCTTTGCAGCATATATATTAAGTATTTATGCCTTTCCAACACTATTTGGTCATACAGCGTTAACTCACTCTTTATCCCCAGGCCAAGGTATAAAAGCTGAAAATAGTGTCGATCTATTTGTTTTCTTTGCGCACATTTTACCCGCGGCATTGATGGCATTGAGCGGTATGTTTCAGTTATTTCCAAAAATACGAAACAAATATCCTAAGTTTCATCGCTACAATGGCAGAATGTTTATGGTTTTTGGTCTGTCTGGGGCCTTTACTGGCTTGTACTTAACTTGGGGGGCAGGGTTTAGGTTTAGTGATATAGGCTCTCTTGGTGTGACATTGAATGGTCTGCTAATTCCTATAGCAATATACTTTGCATGGAAAGCTGCGATTAATAAAAACTTTATTGCTCATCAACGTTTTGCAATACACAGTTTTATACTTATCAATGGAGTTTGGTCATTTAGGTTATACCTTATGGGATGGTTTATTGTGAACCAAGGTGCCAATGGCAATACTAGAAATATCGATGGTCCAGCAGATATAACATTGTCTTTTGCTAGCTATTTATTGCCAATGGCCATTGCTGAAATAATTTTTTGGGCACAAAGAAATAGAAGCAATAACATTAAATGGCTAGCCAGTGGATTTGCAACGTTAGGCTTATTAATTACTCTCCTTGGTGTTGGATCAGCTATTACAATGATGTGGATACCTAGAATTAAACAAGCATTTGAAGGGCTTTTTTAACCTCTATAATTCACAAGAAATAGTATTAACCTATGAAGGAATAGCTATTTAGTTTTCTCTTTGAAATAACATAAGTCGTGAATAAAAAAATCAATAAAACGGGGTTTACGTGCAACACAAGTTTAACTTTAGTGCTTAATAAGCCAGTGATTATCTCCTACTTAAAATCCTGTTGTCTGGTTATTAATTACGGCTTAAAGCAATCATTACTTTTCTTTATCACGAGATTTTAGTTAACAGAAAGCTTTTGGGTATACTCATTTAAGAAAACACTTGGTAACATTGCATTACTTTTGGTGTTCAATGCAGAATGCTAATATGGTATTCAAAGAAAAAATACGCGAACAATCAGGAAACTCAATGTGCTTGAGTTGTTCATTAATAAAAACAACTCTTTTTGAGAATATGTTGACATGTGGAACTTGATTACGTTGTGGTACAAGGCCAATAAGTTCGGTGACATACTCCCTAAAATATTTATGGAAAACATCAATGGCAGCAGTAAATCAAAATAATGATGATAAAAAGAAGAATAACCCTCTAATAGAGCTGTTGTTTAATATTGTAGTACCTTCCGTTATTTTGATGAAATTATCAGGACCAGAATATTTAGGCACAGTAACTGGTTTGTTAGTCGCGTTAGCATTTCCTTTTTGTTACGCCATTTATGACTTTATTAAAGTACGTGCACTAAACTTTATTTCGTTACTGGGATTTTTAAGTACGTTATTAACGGGTGGTATCGCATTGTTTGAATTGGATGTGCAATGGTTGGCAATAAAAGAAGCATCTATCCCTTCAATAATAGGCCTTATCGTATTAATGTCAGGTTTTTTTGGTAAGCCATTATTGGCGAAGCTATTATTAAACTCGATACTCTTTAAATTGAACGATATTTATGATGCCTTAGACGACAAAGGTCAATCTGAGCAATTTAAACGAAAAATTAACCATGCAAATTTCATTTTAGCGATGACGTTTGTTTTTTCTGCTGTGATGAATTATTTATTAGCAAAGTGGATTGTCACTAGCCCTGCTGGAACAGTCGAATTTAATGAGCAGTTGGGTGAAATGACCTTTATCAGTTACCCTGTCATTGCAATTCCTTCTACTCTAATGATGTTTGGGATTTTTTATTACGTTGTGAAAGTCATCACCAAATTAACAGGATTGACATTTGAAGAAATGTTGAGGGCTGATTAATACCAATTATATTTGATTATTGCTCATTTGGGCAGGGTTAAAAATATCATGCCGGCGTAGCGTCTAATCCCAATAAACATAGCTTTATCAACATTGTAGTGAGTACTATCTTTCCTGTATAACAATTGATATGTGACAGGATTTTTGGTGCGTTTAAAAAGATCAAAAATTTAATGAAGTTTTCGAGGAAATCGCTGACAATATTTATACGGAAAAAAGTGGTTCGCGAAGATAATGGCAGGCTCAAGTAGCTCATTTCCTACTTTCCTGCCTTATCAAAGGCACGTATTGTCAAGCTACTGGAAGTTGACGTAATCGCTCTGTTTTGCGAGGGGGGGTAGTCTATTATCGATAAGCACTAATGACAAAACGAATCATTAAACGCTTGTACAGCATTTACTTTAATAAATACCCTAGTAGTTAGCAGTAACTTCAGACTCAACTAATTGTTGTAATTGTTTATAGCCAAAACTGACTAATGGCTTGTCATTAACAAAAAAACCAGGCGTTTTATTTAGCTTAAGAAGTTGTGCCTCTAGCATATCTTGTTTAACGCGTCTTATTACCTCTGTGCTTTGAGCATCTTCTTTGAGCTTATTCATATCCAAGCCGAGCCCACCGAGTTGGTTCCAAAATTTTTCTGGTCTAGAGACATGATGGTCGATCCACGAATTTCTGGTTTCATAGGCTCGCTCAAGGGTTTCCAAAAAGCGATTTTGTAAGCGAGATGCTTCTAAAATTTTGACGATTACATCTGAATTTTGGTGTAGAGGCAAATATCGTAAAACCAAGTTAACTTTACCAGGATTTTCATTCAATAATTGTTTTACAAAAGGATAGAATGCACTACAGGTACCGCAAGCCGGGTCAAAGAATTCTATAATAGTTACTTTTGCATCTAGAGGACCTATAACTGGAGAGTAATCACGCTGTATAAATTCAATATTCTGCTGAGAAGCATTATTGAGTTCTGAGCTTTTTTGATTGTTATAAAAAGTAGCAGCTATAATAAAAAGTACTACAAAGCTTATAGTCGTAGTAACAATAATCATATTTTTTTTCATGGGTAAAACCTTTTTCGGTAAGTAATCAAAAGTATAATAATGGCACTATAGGCAAAAATAGAGAGTACTGGAATGGTTATAAAACCCATAAGTGCTAAGTCAATTTTTGCGCAGGATAGTTCTTCGCTGCAGGGTTGTAATGATTCAGGAATAAAGCCTGAATAGACCAAATAGTGATAGATGGCGAAGCTTAAACCTATAATAGCCAATGGCAACGTATAGCGAACAACGGAAAGGTCCATTCTTTTATCTTTAGGAAACATTCCCACCAAGAACAATATGGCTAAGGGATAGATAAAAACCCTTTGCCACCAGCAAAGTACACATGGTTTTAAGCCCATAACTTCACTTAAAAATAAGCTGCCAAATAAAGCTGACATGGCAATTAACCAGCAGATGAATATTAATTCCCAGCCATTCATCGCTGGTGTATTTATTTTATCTTTTTTCATAGGGTAGAAGATCTTTTTCCACAACTTCAATAGTATATGTAATATATTTAGAGTTGAACTGAGTGGCTTTCTCATCACCTGAAGATTATCATTTCAGTGTATATATGAATGGGTAATTCTATTCGGCAGAAAAAATCACTTAGCCCACATCGAACTATTCAGTTTTCTCTTTAAAGTCACACAAGTCTTCAATAATACAAGCACCACAACGTGGTTTACGTGCAACACAAGTATAACGACCGTGTAATATAAACCAATGGTGTAAATTGAACATAAATTCTGTTTTATTTGGTGTGTTTTTTATTATTGCTTGTTCCGTTTGTTCAACGGTTTTCCCTTTAGCGTATCCCGTGCGATTTGCAAGGCGTTGAATATGCGTATCAACGGCTAAAAAATATTTACCTTCATTATCTTTTAATTGCCCAAATGCTGTATTAAGCACAACGTTTGCTGTTTTTCTACCAACACCGGGTAAAGCTTCTAATGCTGCTCTATCTTTGGGAACTTCACTATTGTGCAAATCAACGAGCATTTGACAGGTCTTCATGGTGTTAACCGCTTTAGTATTAAATAAACCAATAGTCTTGATGTAAGATTTTAGTCCGTCTAATCCTAAGTCTAAAATAGCTTGTGGGGTATTGGCTATAGGGTAGAGTTTAGCTGTCGCTTTATTAACTCCTACATCAGTGGCTTGGGCAGATAATAAAACGGCGATGAGTAATTCAAAAGGGCTTGAAAAATTTAGCTCGGTAGTAGGATGTGGATTCTCATCTCGCAAACGAGTGAGCATTTCTACACGTTTTTCTTTATTCATTCTTTGTGCTTGCCTGTTCAATCATCGTCAATATTACGATTATTATGCTTAATTAACTGTCAAAGTTAACCCGAACACGTTCAATTTGTTCTTCTTTTTGTTGAGGGGTTCTTTCCTCAATTTTTGCATCAATTACATTTTTGGCGGCAATTAAAAAACCCATTGCGATAAAGGCTCCTGGAGGGAGTATGGCCAATAAAAATTGATTATCCAAATGAAATACTTCGATTCGCAAGACGCTTGCCCAATTTCCTAAAAGTAAGTCGGCACCATCAAATAATGTACCTTGGCCTAATATTTCACGAATAGCGCCTAATACAACTAAAACTAATAAAAAGCCTAATCCCATCATGAAGCCATCAAAGCTCGCCTGTTTTAAAGGGTTTTTAGACGCATAAGCCTCTGCTCGACCGATAATAGCGCAGTTAGTTACAATTAGTGGTAAGAAAATACCTAAAGATTGATATAAGCCAAAGGTAAACGCATTCATTAATAACTGCACACAAGTAACAAACGCGGCAATAATTAAAACAAAAATAGGGATGCGTATCTCTTTTGGTACCCATTGCTGAATCGCTGAGACGGTAGCATTTGAACAAATAAGTACAAACATTGTGGCGAGCCCTAAACCTAGTGCGTTTGTGACTGTTGAAGTAACTGCAAGTAATGGGCATAAACCTAATAATTGAACCAATCCGGGATTATTTTTCCATAATCCTTGCCATGTAAGTTCTTTGTATTCGTCTGGTATGTTCATAACTTAACTATTGTCCATGTTTTCTAAACAATTTTGGGTTGCATCGAAAAGCTGAGCTTTATGTTGATTAAAGTACATCGTAGTTCTTTTAACTGCATTGACCACCGCTCTTGGAGTAATCGTTGCGCCAGTAAATTGATCAAACATTCCATCATCTTTAGCAACGGCCCAACGGTTATCTTTTTCTTCGAGAATCTCTTTGCCGTTAAAGTCTAAGATCCACTGACTTTTTCTTAATTCTATTTTATCACCCAAACCTGGCGTTTCTTGATGTTTTATCGTTCTAACACCACTTATAGTGCCATCAATGTTAATGGCGACTAATAGAAATATATTACCGTTATAGCCGTCAGGTGCTGTTGTCGTTATAGCCGCGGCAACAGGTATGTTTTTATTTGTTGCTAAATATGCTTTTTGTGGCGAAGAACCTAGTTGGTTATCTTCAACGATAATGCAAGTTTGGGTGATTGAATTATCATGTTTATTAGGATCTATAATACTCGACAATGTTAACACTAGCTGTTGTTGCTCTTGTTCAATAATTATATCTTTTGTCAGAAAATCTACAAAAGCGATAAGCGCGGTGCAGGCAATAGCGAATAGTGCAAGTAACTGCGCGTTTTTTTGAATGATTTTACGCATCATAGTTCCCTATTTATGCCCATAAGTACGTGGTCGGGTGTATTGGTCAATTAATGGTGCGGCCATATTACATAGTAATACAGCAAAAGCGACTGCATCAGGGTAACCACCATATTTGCGGATGATGAAGACCAAAAACCCAGCTAAAGCGCCAAAAATCATGCGCCCTTTAACACTGGTTGCACCTGAAACCGGGTCGGTAAGAATAAAAAATGCGCCTAGCATACATGCGCCGTTAAACCAGTGAAATAAGGTAGAGGCATTACTATCAGGACTGAGCAAGAAGGCGATTAATGAACAAATAAATAAACTACCTAAAAAGCTAACAGGTGTTACTAGGGGGATCGCTTTTTTGAACAGTAAAAAGATGCCGCCAATTAAAAACGCTAAATTTAGTGATTGCCAACCCACGCCAACATAATCACCTATAACAATATTGTCCATACTTTCAACAATGGTTAACCCTAAAGTTAAATTAGTTTTAACCGTATCTAGTGGCGTAGCCATAGTATGGCCGTCAACATGTGTCCGTAATTGCTCTACGGAATAACCATCATAAGTAAAGTTTGTAAAAATAACCGAAAGGGTATTGATAAAGTCTAATGGAACTGACATTAATTCAAGAGGGGGTTGCCATGATGTCATTTGAACAGGAAAAGAAATTAACAGCATGACATAACCGGCCATCGCTGGATTAAACGGGTTTAAACCAATACCTCCGTATAATTGTTTAACAATCGCGATAGCAAAAATACTACCTATGACTGAAATCCACCAAGGTGCTAGCGCGGGTAAACTGATACCTAACAACACTGCAGTGAGAATGGCGCTGCCGTCAAATAGCTGCTCACTAACTTTTTTATCTCTTAATGATAATACGGTAAACTCAGTTAGTAATGCCGTTGCTATTGCCAAACTGATATGAATAATATTTCCCCACCCAAAAAAATACCACTGCGTGAGAATGCCTGGAATAGTGGCGTAAATTACTAAGCGCATTAACGCTGATGTTTTACTTTGAAGGTGGTTATGAGGTGAACTCGCGATCCAATAGGCCATAATTTATTTTGACTCTGCTTGTTGTTTTTTGGCTTTTGCTTTGGCAACTGCTGCGGCTATACGTGCTTTTTTATCGGTGATAACGTCGGTTGCTAGCTCATTTTTTATTGATGATTGAACGTTATCTTCAGAAGTCGACTCAATTTCCTTAGTTTTATCAGCTTGTTGCTTTTTGGCTTTCGCTTTGGCAACCGCTGCAGAAATTTTTGCTTTCTTCGCGTCAGCAGGAGAAATATCTGCTGGCTTTTCTGACACTATTGGGAGCGTTTCGTCTAATGTAATAGGGGAGGCTAATTTTTTGGCTTTAGCCTTAGCAACTGCTGCGGCGATTTTTGCTTTTTTATCATCAACAGGAGCGGCCTCTACTGTAAGTGCTGGACTTTCACTTGTTTTATTTTCAATTGTTTCTTGCTGTTTTTCTGGTTGAAAGTTGTTAGTGATTGCCGCTACGTTATTTTTTGCAGCTAATTTTTTTGCTTTAGCACGAGCGATTGCTGCGGCTACTTGAGATTTTTTCTCTGAAGTTGCGGATGCATTTGAATCGTCTTTAATAGTTGTTGACTCTTTACTTGCTTGGGCTTTTTTTGCTTTTACTCTAGCTAAAGCCGCTGCAACGGCTGATTTTTCATTATTCGCTTCTGGAGTGCCAGAATTCATTCGTGCTTTTCGCGCTTCAGCCGCTTTTTTATGTTTTTCTTCTCGGGCTAATTTCTCTCGTTCTAACCTTAATTTTCGCGCTTCAAAACGAACTTTCGCTTTTTCTGCCTTAATATCAAGTAAATTTTGCTGGCGTATTTCAGCTTTCGACACGCGGTAATAATGTACTAGTGGGATATGACTCGGGCAAACATAAGCACAGGCACCACATTCTATGCAGTCAAATAGATTTAAAGTATTTAGTTGTTGATGGTCTTTTGCTTTTGAGCTCCATTGCAATTCTTGTGGAAGTAATTGGCTAGGGCATACTTCTGCACATTGACCACAACGAATACATTCTACTTCTTGGTTATCATTAGGGATTTCTTGTTCACTAGGCGCTAAAATACAGTTAGTTGTTTTTACAATTGGCACGCGATTGTTTGGCAGACTAAAGCCCATCATAGGGCCGCCCATTACGATATGTTTTTTCTCTTGTTGTGGGTAGCCACATTCCTGCAATAAAAATTCAACAGGAGTGCCTAATAATGCCCAAACATTTTGTGGTTTTTCGAGTGCTTGACCACTAACTGTTACGACTCTTTTAATCAGCGGAGTGTCATGAATCACTGCATCCGCAATAGCGAAGCAAGTTGCAATGTTTTGCATGACGATACCTAAAGTATTTGGCAAAACGCCTGAGGGAACTTCTGTTCCTGTTAAGGCCATGATCAATTGTTTTTCACCGCCTACAGGGTATTGAGTAGGCAACACACAAATTTTTATTTTATCTGAATCTTTAGTCGCGTTTTTTAGTGCTTGAATTGCTTCTGGTTTATTATCTTCAATACCAATTAATATAAAAGCGGGCTCAAGCAGATGGTCAAGAATATTAATACCATCGAGAATGGCAGAGCTATGCTCTCTTATTAATAAATCATCCGCAGTGATATAGGGTTCACACTCTGATGCGTTAATAATTAGGTAATTAATTTGAGCATTTGTGTTGACTTTTATATGAGTAGGAAAGCCAGCACCACCCATTCCTGAGATCCCAGCATTACTAATTTTTTCAATAATGTCGGATTTTGATAACTGCTCATACTCAGGGCAAATGGTACGTTCGCGCCAGGTGTCTGCACCATCCGGTATTAGCTTGATGCATAACTCTTCTAAACCAGAGGGGTGAGCAATGGTTGCTTTTTCAATAGCAGAAACTCTCCCACTGGTAGGCGCGTGAACAGGAACCGATATAGGTAAGGTCGATTTTGTAAGTGCTTGACCTTTCAGCACAGAGTCACCAATATTAACGATGACTTCTCCGGCTTCACCAATATGTTGCTGAATAGGAATTATAAGTTCTACAGGCATAGGAAGCTGAAGAATAGGTTTATTCGACGTTAAAAATTTCATTTCTGGGGGGTGAATTCCTCCATGAAACTTCCAAAAGTGGCCTTTTTCTATGCGTTCAATAACAGTTTCCACTTAAACCTCTTTTCCCTGTGATGTAGTCTCTAGTTGTACTAAAGGAATACTATTTAGATCCCATTGCCAGTTGCGTGTTGTTTGGCTGATAGGGCGCATTTCTATGCAGTCGACAGGGCAAGGAGCTACACATAAATCACAGCCAGTACATTCATCAATAATTACAGTGTGCATTTGTTTTGTTGCGCCGATAATTGCATCAACCGGACATGCTTGAATACATTTAGTGCAACCAATGCAATCTTCTTCAATAATAAAGGCGACTTTAGGAGAGTTATCTGTTTCGTGATTACCATCTAGCGGTTGAACTTCAACGCCCATTAAATCAGCTATTTTTTTGATGGTGTCATCACCACCGGGTGCACATTTATTAATAGCTTCACCATTTGCTACAGCTTCAGCATAAGGTTTACAACCAGGGTAACCGCACTGCCCACATTGTGTTTGAGGTAACAAGGCATCAAGTTGTTCTGCAAGAGGGTCACCTTCAACTTTAAATTTCACAGAGGCATAACCAAGTAAAGCACCAAAGATTAATCCAATGATGCCTATAACTAATATAGCAATAATAATTGTCATTAAAACTTAACCAAACCAGTGAAGCCCATAAAGGCAAGTGACATTAAACCTGCCGTGATCATTGCTATTGCAGAACCTTTGAATGGATTAGGTACGTCAGCATTCGCTAATTTTTCACGCATCGCTGAAAACATAACTAACACTAGGGAAAAACCAAGAGCAGCACTAAAACCGTAAATTATAGATTCAAGAAAATTATGTTGTTCATACATATTGAGTAAAGCAACGCCAAGTACCGCACAGTTAGTGGTAATAAGCGGTAAGAAAATCCCTAAAGAACGGTATAAATTTGCACTTGTCTTATGAACCACCATTTCAGTAAATTGCACAACAACAGCAATGACTAAAATAAACGTCATGGTAGTTAAGTAGTCAAGACCTAAAGGAGATAAAACATAAGTTTTTACAAGGTAGCTTAATAGCGAAGCAAGTGTCATGACAAAAGTTGTCGCGTATGACATGCCTATAGCAGTTTCTGTTTTAGAAGAAACACCCATAAAAGGACATAAGCCGAGAAACTTCACAAGCACGAAGTTGTTAACTAATACTGTGCCCACTAGTAATAATAGGTAATCAGTCATGCTAAATTAATAATAATGAATAAGTGCGCATATTATCCGATTTTCTCGGCAAGATAACAACCGATCTATCGAATAATTATTATTGCATATGCAATAATAATTATTCGGAGTATTAAGCAAATGTCATGAAAAATTTACAAACATTAGGAGCACATTGTTGGCTGCCAGATTTTCACAGGTTATTTACATTCATTAGTGATTTAAACTTTAAAAAGTGGAGAATATCGTCAGTGACGTTATGAAAGCTTTTGTAAGTGAAGATGAGTGATAATAAAATTAGATTATCACTTATATCATCGTTTTTTTAAGAATTATTAAAGATAATTTAACATCATTAGCTAATTATAACGGTTGAGGCTTACCAATATGAAAACCTTGGCAACCATCAATAAAGAGCTTTTCTAAGGTAAATATCTCTTCTTGACTTTCGACACTCTCAGCTAACACTGTGATACTTAATCTATGGGCCAAATCCACCATTAAACGTAAAAAGTATTGGTTATTTTTATCTTCATCAATATCACGAGTATATGTACTGTCCATTTTAATATAATCAGGTTTAAGGTCCCTGAAAAACTTAAATGATGTTAATCCCACACCAAAACGTTCTACGGTTACTCTTGAACCTGCACGATGAATCATATCAATAAAACGTTTACTGGTTTTAATATTTTGTTGTAAACCAAACTCTGTAATTTCAAATATAAGATTCTTGCTAATGGCAGGGTCTCTTAACAACCGCCTTTCAAGCCAAATTAAAAATTGCTCGTCATGAATGGTACGAGAGCTTATATTAATACCAAAATGTTGATCATGAAGATTCTTTTCACTAATTTCAGTGATCACTTTTTCAACAATCATACGATCTATTTCAACAATTTTGTCGAGCTTTTCAGCCATCGCAATAAAGGATGCCGTTGGCAGCATTTCATCGTTAACATTTAAAAATCGTGCTAATACTTCGTTGTAAGTCTTGGTGTTCCTGCTCGTTGGTTTGATGTGTTGGATAAGTAACGTCAAACGATTGAATTTCAGTACATTATCAATTTCTTGACGCCAATTTTGGTTGCCATAACTTGCACTAGAACTTTCTAAAATACTGTTATCGGTTTGTGAATACCATGAATTTATTTGTTGGGTTTGCGCAACACTAATGCCTGTGTCTGCAAGCGCTAAAAGTTCGCCAAGAGGGTTATCATTATTAAAGCTAACTAAACCGGTATAGCCAACAGAGTCTAGATCAGACGATTGTTGATATTTATTAAACTGACTTGTTAATTCTTCAGCATAGACCTCTGCATCTTTTAACGTAGTGTTTGGGAGGATCGTTGCAAAATCAGAGCTATTTAATCTGAATATTTTGGCTGATTGGTATTTTGCAGATGCAGCTTTCATGATGTCTGCTACCTTGCAAATATAATTATCGCCTTCAGTGTAGCCATAAATTTGGTTGATGGTTTGTAGCTCAGAACAACGAGTAATTGTTAAAACGCCAAAATCTATGGATTCACTTTTAGTTTCAAAAAACTGTACAAAGCGAGAACGATTTTCTAACTGAGTTAATGGCTCAACGTAAGCTTCTTTCTCTAATGCCCCCGCATCAGAAATATGATTGTTAATTTGATTTTTAAATTCAGTAATACCGGCATTTAATTCGGGTAAATCGAAAATATCTTCGCCCGTAGTTTTATCTGTATGTTCTAAAACATGTGTAAATTCACTTTTAATTTGATTATTAATACTGTTGATAATTTTTTTATGTCGATTAATGCTTAACTTACCCGCGATAAAAGCAAAAAATAAAGAAAGCATCAGCATGGTTGCACAAACTATTAATAAAAAATGCGCATCATTAGAAGCATTAGTTCGGAATGAAACAGTAAAACCTTGAGGTGATATTTTTTGTGTAATAGCCTTAGGGGCAAGGAGATCGGCTAACAAGTTGCTTTCGGAGGAGGATTCAAAAATTGTTATATTTTCAGCGTTCGAAACTTTGAAATAAGAAAATCGTTGGTTTTGCATGATTTTATTAGATAACAATTCAATATTATCTGCAGAACTTGAAGTAAGATAAAGTTTAATCAACTCATGTTGATTTGTTTGCTGTTGCGTTACTTGAACAGAAGTCACAAAAAAGGCAACTACAGTAAAAATAATACTTAACGCTACTGTGCTAATCATATTACGTGAGATTAACTGCGAATATGTATACATATAAAACCTTAAAAACTAAATGAAACATAATAATACAAGGCTTAAAGCCCTGTAATCCCTCATCAGTTATAGTATAAATACCGTAAAAATTAGCTACTACAATTTTGAAGATGTCAGGTAAATAAATCGTTAATTAATATTATAGCATGAATAAATTAGCATTACTAAGCAACTGTTAATTCGCAATTTATCATCACATTTAATATTTATTTAATGAACTGCATAATTTTCCGTTTTTTGTTTTATAAATAAACGAACTAATCGCTCCCAGGCACTTGCGATTATTGTTTTACCACTATATAATTTACTCGTTTTAATCCGTAGCAGTATTTCACTGAAAGATATTACAAGTATTTTGTGATTTCTTATTATTGTTACGGTTCATTATTTCAATTTTAGCTGGTTAAAAATGGGATAATGCACATTGCGGGTTCAGTGAAAATAGGCCCCGATATGGGGTTTTTTTGTACCTTTAAAAGGTACGTTACAGCATGTGTTATCGCTGGGCTTTATGCCCTTTTTTTGTATCTAAGTATTTGAAATTGGAGAAGTTGATTGGCTAAATTTGAACATAAATTAACAGAAATGTTGCGACCAGCAGTAGAAGAAGTTGGTGTTGAATTATTGGGTATAGAGTTCGTGAGTGCGGGTAAACACTCGATATTGCGTCTTTTTATCGATCATGAAAATGGCATTGATGTTGATAATTGTGCGGATGTTAGTCGTCAAGTAGGTGCATTGCTTGATGTAGAAGATCCAATTAGTACTGAATACAATTTAGAAGTTTCATCACCCGGTTTAGATAGACCTCTTTTTTCTCTAACGCATTATCAAGCGGTTGTTGGTGAAACGATAAATATCAGATTGTCACTACCGTTAAACGGTCGTCGTAAATTTAAAGGCATACTTAATGCGGTTGAAAACGATGTATTAATTGTAACGGTAGATAATGAAGAATATGAACTTGTTTTCAGTAATGTTGACAAGGGAAATCTTGTTCATAATTTTGAAAAATAGTATTGAATTATAACGATTATTAAAGGCTAAGTAGCATGAGTAAGGAAATATTACTGGTAGTAGATGCTGTCTCTAACGAAAAAGCATTACCTCGTGAAAGTATTTTTGAAGCGATGGAAACTGCATTAGAAACTGCCACCAAGAAAAAGTATGAAGGCGATATTGTTGTACGTGTTTCTATAGACCGTAAAACAGGTGAATTTGATACGTTTAGACGTTGGCTAGTTGTTGCAGATGACGCTGAAGCAGAGAATCCATTTGCAGAAATGAGCTTATCGGCAGCTCAATATGATCAACCAGAATTAGAAATAGGTGGTTATGTTGAAGAACAGATTGAATCTGTAAAATTTGATCGCGTTACAACGCAAACAGCAAAGCAAGTTATTGTACAAAAAATTCGTGAAGCGGAACGAGCACTTATTATTGATGCTTATCAAGATCAAGTAGGTGAATTAATTACTGGTGTTGTGAAAAAAGCCAGTCGTGAAAGTGTTATTCTAGATTTAGGTAATAACGCTGAAGCGATTATCTATCGTGATGACTTATTACCACGTGAAGTTTTCCGTCCGGGTGACCGTGTTCGTGGTTTACTTTACGTGATTAAGCCAGAAGCACGTGGCGCACAGTTATTTGTTTCTCGTACTAAACCAGAAATGTTGATTGAGCTATTCCGTGTTGAAGTACCTGAAATTGGCGAAGAAATGCTAGAAATTAAAGGTGCTGCTCGTGATCCAGGTTCAAGAGCAAAAATTGCAGTTAAATCGAATGATAAGCGTATTGATCCTGTAGGTGCATGTGTTGGTATGCGTGGTTCACGTGTTCAAGCTGTTTCCGGTGAATTAGGTGGCGAACGTGTTGATATCGTTTTATATGATGACAACCCAGCTCAATATGTAATCAATGCAATGGCTCCTGCTGAAGTTGCTTCAATCATTGTTGATGAAGACAAAGGCACTATGGATATAGCTGTTGAAGAGGGTAACCTTGCTATGGCAATTGGTCGTAGTGGTCAAAATGTTCGTTTAGCTAGTCAGTTAACTGGCTGGGAATTAAACGTAATGACCGTTGATGACATGAATGAAAAGCATCAAGCTGAAAATGATAAGGTTTTAACCTTATTTACTGACAAATTAGATATTGATGAAGACTTTGCTTTATTACTAGCGGAAGAAGGCTTTACCTCGTTAGAAGAAATTGCTTATGTACCAACAGCCGAGTTATTAGAAATTGATGGTATGGACGAAGATATCGTAGAAGAACTTCGTGAAAGAGCAAAAGCGGCGTTAACAACTCAAGCGTTAGCCAGCGAAGAATCATTAGAAAACGCTGAACCTGCTGAAGATTTATTGAAATTAGAAGGTTTAGAGCGACATTTAGCATTTGTTTTAGCAAGTCGAGGTGTGATTACACTTGAAGATTTAGCTGAACAAGGTGTTGATGAAATATCAGATATTGAAGAATTAGATGAAACCAAAGCGGGTGAGCTTATTATGGCTGCACGTAACATATGTTGGTTTAATGAAGAATAATTGCACCGGGAGTACGAAATAGATGGCATCTGTAACAGTAGAAGAACTTGCCAATGAAATAGGCGCACCGGTCGATAGATTGGTTGGGCAATTGGCAGATATTGGTGTAACGAAAAGTGCATCAGATTCTGTATCTCAAGAAGAGAAAGAATCTCTTTTAGATCACCTTAAAAAGCAGCATGGCGATGACACATCAGCTAAGCCTAATAAGATGACTTTAAGCCGTAAGAAAAAATCAACGTTGACTATGGGCAGTGGAAGTAAAGCTAAATCAGTTCAAGTTGAAGTACGTAAAAAGCGTACTTATGTGAAGCGTAGTGAATTAGAAGAGCAGCAAATAGCAGAAGCAGAAGCAAAAGCCGCTGAAGAAGCTGCAGCAAAAGCTGCAGAAGAAGCTGAAGCAAAAGCAATTGCCGATGCTAAAGAAGCAGAAAATGCGAAAGCAGCAGCAGCAGCAAGAGCTGAAGCAGAAGCAGAACGTAAAGCACAAGCTAAAGTTGAAGCTGAAGCTAAAGCTAAACAAGCCGCTCAAGCAAAAGCTAAAAATATTGAAGAAGCACAGCAGGCTCCAGTTAAAGCTGAAGAAAGTGATGAAGCGAAAAAACTTCGCCTTCAACAAGAAGCTGAAGCCGCTGCTAAAATTGAAGCCGAAGCAAAAGCCGCTGCTGATGCAGCTAGAAAACTTGCTGAAGAAAATGAAGCACGTTGGAAAGAGCAAGAAGCTGAGCGTAAAGCAAAAGAAAAAGAAGTTGTTCATTTAACTTCTTCTAAATATGCTCAAGAAGCCGAAGATAAAAGTGACTCTGCTGATGAAGGTGGTCGTCGTCGCCGTAAGAAAAAGAATAATCAACCTGACCGTAATGCTAGAGGCGGTCGTGGTGGAAAAGGTAAGCAAACTTTATCTGCTCCACAAAGTTTAAAACATGGTTTTACTAAACCTGTTGAAGCTAAGATGAATGAAGTTCGCATTGGCGAAACCATTTCAGTCGCAGAATTGGCTAATAAAATGTCAGTTAAAGGCGCTGAAGTTGTGAAAGCAATGTTTAAAATGGGTGCAATGGCAACGATTAACCAAGTGATTGATCAAGAAACAGCGGCTCTTGTTGCTGAAGAGATGGGTCGTGAAGTGGTTTTAGTTAAAGAAAATGCGCTAGAAGAAGCGGTACTTTCTGATCGTGGTGATGCAGGCATTGCAATCACTCGCGCACCTGTTGTTACTATCATGGGTCATGTTGATCATGGTAAAACCTCTTTACTTGACCATATTCGTGAAGCAAAAGTTGCTGATGGCGAAGCTGGTGGTATTACTCAGCATATTGGTGCTTATCATGTAGAAACGGGTCACGGTATGATCACGTTCTTGGATACTCCAGGTCATGCAGCGTTTACTGCTATGCGATCTCGCGGTGCGAAAGCGACTGATATTGTTATTATTGTGGTAGCAGCTGATGATGGTGTTATGCCACAAACAGTTGAAGCGATACAACATGCAAAAGCTTCTGAAGCGCCAATTATTATTGCTGTTAACAAAATGGATAAAGAAGGTGCTGATCCTGATCGCGTTAAGAGTGAACTTTCTCAACATGACGTATTATCAGAAGAGTGGGGCGGTGACGTTCAATTCTGTCATGTTTCAGCTAAAACAGGCTTAGGTATTGATGAGTTATTAGATTCAATTCTTCTTCAATCAGAAGTTTTAGAGCTAACAGCTGTTGTTGATAAAATGGCAAGTGGTGTCGTTGTAGAATCTAAATTAGATAAAGGTCGTGGTCCGGTTGCTACTGTTCTTGTTCAAGAAGGTACTTTGAATCAGGGCGATATCGTATTATGTGGCTTAGAATATGGCCGTGTTCGAGCTATGCGCGATGAAAACGGTAAAACTATTCAATCAGCGGGTCCATCTATTCCAGTTGAAATCCTTGGTTTAAGTGGTGTTCCACAATCAGGTGATGAAGCGACCGTTGTTAAAGATGAGAAGAAAGCACGTGAAGTGGCATTATATCGCCAAGGTAAATTCCGTGATGTTAAACTAGCTCGTCAACAGAAATCTAAACTTGAAAATATGTTTGCTAACATGGCTGATGGTGATATTTCTGAAGTTAATGTTGTTCTTAAATCTGATGTGCAGGGTTCTCTGGAAGCTATTTCTGATTCTTTAACTAAACTGTCTACAGATGAAGTTAAAGTTAAAATTATTGGCTCTGGTGTTGGTGGAATTACTGAAACTGATGCAACACTAGCCGCAGCTTCAAATGCTATTGTTGTTGGTTTTAATGTTCGTGCTGATGCAGCTGCGCGTAAAATCATTGAATCAGAGAAAATCGATTTACGTTATTACAGTGTTATTTATGCATTGATTGATGAAGTTAAACAAGCAATGAGCGGTATGCTTGCACCTGAGTTTAAACAAGAAATCATTGGTCTTGCTCAAGTACGTGATGTCTTTAAGTCACCGAAAATTGGTGCTATTGCTGGTTGTATGGTTACTGAAGGTATAATTAAACGTTCAGCACCAATTCGTGTATTACGTGAAAACGTTGTTATTTACGAAGGTGAACTTGAATCTTTACGTCGCTTTAAAGATGATGTTCAAGAAGTTCGTAAAGATACAGAGTGTGGTATCGGTGTTAAGAACTATAACGATGTTCGTGTAGGTGATCAAATCGAAGTATTTGAAACGGTTGAAATTCAACGTACTTTATAATCATCTCATGTGATAATTAATAAAGGGGCTAATCTTGTATTAGCCCCTTTATTATTAAAAAATTAAAATTTACAAAATGAAAGTCACATTAGAAATGGAATGTGACAATTGAGGATACAGCTATGGCAAGAGAATTTGCTCGTACTGACAGAGTCAGTCAAGAAATCCAAAAAGAAATAGCGATGATTATTCAACGTGAAGTTAAAGATCCTCGTTTAGGCATGGTAACGGTTAACGCGGTAGAAATTACTCGGGATTTAGCTTACGCGAAAATTTTTGTCACCTTTTTTACATTAGAAGGTCAAAATGTAGATGAGTCTATTAAAATACTGAATGAAGCTTCTAGCTATATTCGTACTTTATTAGCAAAGCGTATCAAAGCTCGCATTATGCCTGAATTGCGTTTTATTTATGATAGTTCAATGGTTGAAGGTGTTCGCATGGGTAACCTGGTTGATAAAGCTGTCGCAGAAGATGAAAAAAATCACGAAAACAACTCTAACGTAGAGCCAGGAGCAGAATAAGCTAATGGCAAAACGAAGAAAAGGCCGCCCTATAAATGGTGTTTTATTATTGGATAAGCCTTATGAAATGTCGTCAAATAACGCATTGCAAAAAGTTAAACGCCTTTATTTTGCTCAAAAAGCAGGACATACAGGTGCTTTAGATCCATTGGCAACCGGCATGCTCCCAATATGTTTGGGCGAAGGGACAAAGTTTTCACAGTTTTTATTGGATACTGATAAAAGATATCAAGTAACAGCTAAGCTTGGTATTCGCACAACAACCAGTGATGCAGACGGTGAAGTTGTATCTGATAAACCAGTGAATATTACCGAACAACAATTAGCTGATGCGCTTGATTCTTTTCGTGGTACCACTAAACAAATCCCGTCTATGTATTCAGCATTAAAGTATAAAGGTCAGCCTTTATATAAATATGCTAGAGAAGGAATAGATGTCCCTAGAGAATCTCGTGATATCATCGTTTTTGAATTAACATTATTACGGTTTGATAACGATGAGGTTGAATTAGACATACATGTTTCTAAAGGTACTTATATTAGAACTATTGTTGATGATTTAGGTGAATTGCTCGGTTGTGGTGCTCATGTTGCACACCTTCATCGTAGTGCTGTAGGAAATTATCCTATGGATAAAATGGTGACAATGGAACAACTTGAAGGATTAGTTGATCAAGCAAATAACCAAGAATTTTCTCCATCAGAATTATTAGACCCTTTGTTACTTCCTATGAATACGGCATGTGATGGTATCCCTAAAGTATATATTGATGAAATGTCAGCTAACTTTTTACGTCATGGAAATCCTGTGCAAGCTCAAAATACTCCATTAGAAGGTATGGTACAGGTTTATATTGGTGACTTAGATAACCATGAATTTATTGGCGTTGGGATTGTTGATGTAGACGGACTCGTGGCTCCTAAGCGTATTGTCGTTTTAGATGAATTTTTAAAAACATTATAGTGATATGAAGTAGTGATATGAGAAAAATTGTTGCAAATTACTCTATTGTAAAAGTTATTAGGTAAACCTATAAAATAGCAGTTGTAATTTTGCATTGTGCTGTTAGAATACGCGCTCTTTTGTCACTTTAGCTGAATTAGTGTTTGGCTAGGTGAGAACTTTAAGTGCTTAGGCACAAAAACACTAAGGATTTATAATGTCTTTAAACGCTACAGAAAAAGCTGCTATCGTTGCAGAATATGCTCAAAAAGAAGGTGATACAGGTTCACCAGAAGTTCAAGTTGCTTTGTTAACTGCACAAATCAACCATCTTCAAGGCCACTTCCAAACACATATACATGATCACCATTCACGTCGCGGTTTATTACGTATGGTAAGTCAACGTCGTAAGTTACTTGACTACTTAAAAGGTAAAAACGTTGAACGTTATACTTCGTTAATTGGTAAATTAGGTTTACGTCGTTAATCGATAATTTACTCAATAAAAAAAGAGCCTAATGGCTCTTTTTTTATATCTAAAAATATATATTAACTACCGCAATATACATCTACTTGTTTTTCATTGATCGCTAATTGTTGTATTTTTTCTTGTGGAGTTAATACTTGCAACTCACCATTCGAGTTTGTGTATTGAATATTCTCGAACCCTTTTAAAGTGTTAACGTTCGCTTTTGCCTCTTCACATTTATCTGAAGTAGCAGCTACTTTAATTGGCGTTTCAATTGTTTTTTCAGATATATCAGTTGTTTTTTCATCTTTCGCTTTAACCACATTAGACATGGATAATTCGGTATAATTATCGTGCTTGGGTTGATACTGACTAAAGTGAACAATATTATTACTATCAACCCATCGGTAAACAATAACATTATCAGCCGTGGCGTAACTAAAAGAGATGAATAAAATAAACCCCAACGTATATTTTTGAATTTTCATACTAATTACCTGATTGTTATTCCACTCTAAAAATAAATACTTATATAGAACTTATAACAAGTCAATTCGAACTTTACAAACATTCCAGATAATTTCATGACGATAACAGTACTTTTTATATGCTAACAGAGAATAGGTATGTTAGATTACGCCTTTATTTTTATTAAAATTTTCATATATGCTAAATAAAAAGCCATCTGAACAAACACCAACTCGCGGTATTTATTTATTGCCTAATTTATTAACAACCGCCGGATTATTTTCTGGGTTCTTTGCTGTTGTTTCATCGATGAATGGTCACTTTGAAAGTGCATCAGTTGCAATTTTTATTGCCATGATCTTTGATGGTCTTGACGGTCGAGTTGCCAGAATGACTAATACGCAAAGTGAATTTGGCGCAGAATATGACAGTATGGCCGATATGGTTTCATTTGGTATCGCTCCAGGGCTTGTAGTTTATAATTGGGCATTATCTGGAATGGGTAAATTCGGTTGGTTAGCTGCATTTGTATTTGTTGCCGCAGCAGCTTTAAGGCTTGCAAGGTTTAATACCCAAGTGGCTATAGCTGATAAAAGGTATTTCCAAGGTCTTGCAAGTCCAGCAGCTGCTGCAGTGATCGCAAGCTTAGTTTGGTTAGGTACTGAATATCAGTTAAATGGGCAAGACTTTGGTGTTGTTATGGGAGTCATAACAATAATAAGCGGATTACTGATGGTAAGTAACTTTAGATATAACAGCTTTAAGGATGTTGACTGGAAGGGAAAAGTAAATTTCATCGTAGTGCTTTTGATCGTTTTAGTCTTCGTTATTGTCGCAGCAAGTCCTGCAGAGTTATTAACAACAATATTTGTACTGTATGCCTGCTCGGGTCCTTTCACCACAATAAGGTCAGTTAAAAAATTAAAGTTAGAACATGTTGTGGGGGATGACCAATATGCAGAATTCACAGCAGATAGTGTTGAGAAAAAAGATTCTGAAAAACATGTAGAGTAAACTTAAGCTTTCTAATACTGTAATTGGTACTAACGAAAAAAGAACACGGGAGGTGTTCTTTTTTCGTTTTTTCATTGGAAAAAACCATGTCTCTGTACTATTTTTAATCAACTAAACATTTATCTTTAAAAATATGAAAATAGTTGTTGACGTGAGCGCAGAATTCCCTAAAATGCGCTCCACTTCTTCAGGGAGACCTGAGAAGCGAGTTTTAAGTGGTTTGGTTATCAGTATTGAGAGCAAA
>Ga0233426_10001357_pt1 | contig 22880 bp, 17 predicted proteins | sample SI_118_April2016_6_FD_179875 | JGI IMG/M metagenome (GOLD analysis project Ga0233426, IMG submission 179875) | Seawater microbial communities from Saanich Inlet, British Columbia, Canada - SI_118_April2016_10_MG | ecosystem: Environmental > Aquatic > Marine > Inlet | place: Canada: British...
TTTTCGTCATACTCGTAAAAGCCCGCTTTGGTTTTCTTGCCGTAACGACCAAGCTCATATAAGAAAGTAGTGACTTCTTCAGTGCCCGTTGACTCATAAGCATCCCCCATAGCCGCTTGTGTTGCAGTCATGATCTTGTAAGCAAGATCGATAGCTGTTTCATCACCTAACTGTAACGGCCCTAATGGCATACCCAGCTGTTTAGCAGCGTTTTCAATTAAATTCGGATTAACACCTTCAGCCAACATTCTTACCCCTTCGTTGGCATAAGGAATAATACAACGGTTGGCGTAGAAGAAACGTGCATCGTTAACCACGATAGGTGTTTTGCCAATTTGACGGACAAAATCAAGTGCTTTTGCAACTGCTTCACTGCCAGTCTCTTTACCTTTGATGATTTCAACAAGCGCCATTCTGTCCACTGGTGAGAAGAAATGAATCCCAATAAAACGCTCTGCATTTTTGCTTGCTTTGGCTAAATCTGAAATTGGCAAAGTAGAGGTGTTGGTTGCGAAAACTGCACTATCATCTATTTGTGCTTCAGCGAACTTTGTGGCGTCAGCTTTCACTTTCATATCTTCAAATACGGCTTCAACCACGAGGTCACAACCTTGAAGCTGACTGTATTCTGATGTTGGAGTGATGTTAGCTAATAAAGCTTGTTTCTTATCTTCCGTTGAACGGCCACGTGCAATCGCTTTATCTAAAATATTCGTTGAATATGCTTTACCTTTGTCAGCCGATTCTTGGCTTTGATCAAGCAATACCACTTCAATACCAGCACGTGCTGCAACGAAAGCAATACCCGCTCCCATGAGACCTGCACCTATTATACCAAGCTTTTTCACCGGCATATCAGCAACATTTTTAGGGCGGTTTGCGCCTTTTTCTAGTGCTTGTTTATTGATAAACAGTGAGCGAATCATCGCTTCTGATGATGGGTTCATTAACACTTTAGTGAACCAACGTGCTTCAACTTCTAAAGCAGTATCAAAGTCGACTAAGCCAGCTTCATACATGACTGACAACATAGCGCTTTGGTTTTGGTAAGCACCTTTGGTGTTATGGTGCACCATAGCTGCAGAGCCTACGTGATTCATAAACCCAGCTGGGTGAAAAGCGTTTCCGCTAGGTAGTTTAAAACCTTTTTTATCCCATGGCTTAACAATATCTTGATTCGTCGCTTTTTTAACCCAGTCTTTTGCCTTGGTTAATAATTCGTCCGCAGGCACTACTTCGTCAACATAACCTGCTTGTTGTGCTTTTTTGGCGTCTAACATTTTGCCTTGTGATAATAACTTTAGAGCATTAGTTAAACCAACACGATACAACATACGAACTGTACCGCCACCACCGGGGAAAATACCGACTAAACATTCAGGTAAGCCGTACTTTGCGCCTTTACGGTCTGAAACAAAAACTCTGTGAGTTGATAGCGCTAATTCAATCCCTATACCTGCTGCCGTACCCGGCAGTGCAGCGACAATAGGTTTACCACCTGCATTTGTTTTTGGCTCCATGCCCGCTCGTTCAATCTTACGAAGAATTTTATGGCCATTCATAATGCCGTCGAACAAGTTTTTCGCCGGGTTTTCAGTACCTGCACTAGCACGCATAGTACCTAATTCGTTTAAGTCCATTCCACCAGCGAAATCTTTCTTAGCCGAGGTGATAACCGCACCTTTAATCTTATCGTCACTAATCACTTTATCAATATGGTTATTCAATTCTTCATAACCTTGCATAGACATTACGTTCATGCTCGCATTTGGTACATCCCAGCTAATTACTGCAATCCCATCTGCGTCTACATCAAATTTAAATATACTCATTGTCCGGGCTCCTATACTAATTCTAGAATGGTGGCTGAGCCCATTCCTGCTGCAACACATAAGGTTGCTAAGCCGTGTTTTTTATTGGTACGTTCCATTTCATCCAATAAGGTTGAAATGATCATAGCGCCGGTTGCACCTAAAGGATGTCCCATTGCGATTGCACCGCCGTTAACATTTACTTTTGAATGGTCTACATCAAACGCTTGCATAAATCGTAAAACAACCGCAGAAAACGCTTCGTTAACTTCAAATAAATCAATGTCATCAATGCTTAAACCAGATTCAGCTAAGATCTTTTCTGTAACCGGCACTGGGCCTGTTAAGTTAATGGTTGGATCTGAACCCACTTTGGTCATGGCTTTCACTTTCGCGCGCGGTGTTAAACCGTTACGCTCACCAAACTCTTTGCTGCCAATTAAAATAGCCGCAGAGCCGTCAACTATGCCTGATGAATTACCCGCATGATGTACGTGGTTAATGGCTGGTAAATGTGGATACTTCAATAACGCTACCTGGTCAAAACCAGGCATGACTTCACCTTGCTCTTTAAACGCAGGTTTTAGTCCGGCCAATGATTCTATCGTTGTTTGCGGACGCATAAACTCGTCATGATCTAAAATAGCAATGCCATTTACATCGTTAACTGGGACCACAGATTTACTAAAACGTTTTTCTTGCCAAGCTTTAGCTGCACGGTTTTGCGACTCCAGTGCATACGCGTCACACTGTTCACGAGTAAAGCCGTATTCGGTAGCAATAATGTCGGCAGACACACCTTGCGGGACAAAGTAAGTTTTATGGGCAACACTAGGATCAACCATAATGGCACCACCATCTGAGCCCATAGGCACACGCCCCATCATTTCTACACCACCACAAATATAGGCTTCACCTATGCCTGCTTTTACTTGTGCAGCGCCTAGGTTTAATGCTTCTAATCCTGATGCACAAAAACGGTTAATTGAAATGCCCGGTGTTGACTCCGCTAAGTCAGAGTTAAGCACTGCAGTACGTGCTAAACAAGCACCTTGTTCGCCAACTTGGGTCACATTACCCCAAATCACGTCGGCAATTTCACTGGTATCAAAGTCATTACGCGCTTTGATTGTGTTTAACATTTCGGTTGATAAATGTAGTGCGGTGGTTTGATGTAAACTACCGTCTTTACGACCTTTACCACGTGGGCTACGGATCGCATCGTAAATATATACGTCTTTCATCTTATTAATTCCTTAGCAAGTCTCTTTTAAAAAGACTCAACACTTGGTGACATTACGGTTTCTGGGCCTGCTTGCATGCGTTTTAAGTGCATACGAGTCATAGGTAAATGACGACTAATGTAATGTTGTACTGTATTTAATTTTTGCTTGTAAAATGCTGTATCACCTTCACCCGTAGCTAGCTTTTCTGATGCCGCCTTAGCACTTAAACCTAAGACATAAGACAAACAAATATGACCCATTAAATGAAGAAAATCGGTAGAGCCGTGTAAGGCAGCGTTAGGATCTTTCGCGCCGTGTTGCATGATATAACCACAGGCATTTTGGTAATCACCTAAAGCGGCTAATAACGGTTTAGCAACTAAATCTGATAACTGCTCATCACCAGCTAAGCTTTCAGCAAATTCTTTAATCATCATGCCAAATGCCATCGCTGGCTTGCCACCTTGAGCACCTAGTTTACGACCAACTAAATCAAGCGCCTGAACTCCATTCGCCCCTTCATATAACATAGTAATACGGGCGTCACGAACGAACTGCGACATGCCCCATTCTTCAATGTAACCATGACCACCAAACACTTGCTGAGAATTAGTGGCTGATTCATAACCTTTATCGGTTAAAAATGCTTTTAATACTGGGGTTAATAAAGATAACAAACCATGAGCCTCGTTATCATTATTACGGTTATGTTTGTCTTCTAACATGCCACACCACAAGCTAAATGCTCGTGCACCTTCAATAAAGGCTTTTGAATCCATTAACATACGACGGACATCTGGATGAACAATAATAGGATCAGCTGGTCCACTTGGGTTTTCAACACCTGTAACCGCACGACCTTGAAGTCGATCTTTAGCATATTCAACCGCATTTTGATAAGCCGCCGAAGCCTGACAATAGCCTTGCATTCCAGTTCCGATACGAGCTTCGTTCATCATGGTGAACATGGCTTGCATACCTTTATTTGGCTCTCCAACGAGATAGCCAACTGCGTCATCATAGTTCAATACACACGTGGCATTACCATGAATACCCATTTTATGCTCTAAACTGCCAACACTTACACCGTTACGTTCACCCAGAGAACCGTCAGCATTCACTAAGAACTTAGGCACAATAAATAGTGACACTCCCTTGATACCTTCCGGCTCTCCTGGGATCTTAGCTAACACAAGATGAATGATATTATCAGCCATTTCATGATCACCCGATGAAATGAATATTTTAGAGCCTGATACTTTATATGAGCCATCATTTTGAGGAACTGCTTTTGTGCGCATTAACCCTAAATCAGTACCACAGTGAGCTTCGGTTAGATTCATGGTGCCAGACCATTGTCCTGAGACCATTTTAGGTAAATACGTTTGCTTTAATTCATCACTAGCATGAGCATAGATAGCTTTAGTAGCACCATGGCTTAAACCTGGGTACATAGACAAAGGTTGATTAGCAGAAGCAAATAGCTCTGACACGGAAAGCCCAAAACAAGTTGGTAGGTTTTGACCACCGAATTCTTCTGGATGATCGAGTGCAGTCCACCCTCCTTCACAAAACTCCTGATAAGCCTCTGTAAAGCCATCTGGCACAACCACTTTACCATCAACTAACTGGCAGCCTTGTTGATCACCTGATAGGTTGATTGGTGCAAACACATTCGAAGCTAACTTACCTGCTTCTTCTAATATGGCAGAAGTTAATTCTGGCTCTAATTCTTCATAACCAGGTATATCTTGCTCGGTTACCTTTAACACTTCGTGTAATACGAAAGAGATATCGTTTAATGGCGCTGTATATTGGGGCATAAATCCTCCTAAGTAAGTTCTTATGATTCTATTGACACAATCTATGCTATTTCATTCGCTTTTTCATATCAATATATTTTGTCATAATATATGCAATTAGTTATTGCCATTTGATTAAAACAATAATAAATTGTAAAAAAACAAATTAGGAATAAAGCAATGAGTGAAAATAAAACCGTTTTAGTAACAGGTGCTTCTTCTGGCCTAGGCGCGCAATTTTGCCGCGCATTAGCAGCGCAAGGTTTTACCGTTATAGCAGCAGCTAGAAGACTAGAAAAATTAAAAGCCTTATGTGCAGAAATACATAACGCAGGTGGAAAAGCACATGCTGTAGCATTAGATGTGACCGATTTAAACTCTTTTGCCAGTGCAGTTGATGAGGCAGAGAAAATGGCAGGCCCTATTCATTGTTTAGTCAATAATGCGGGGAGTTCAATAAGTAAAAAAGCCATTGAAATGACACCAGAAGATTTTGATTTTGTGACTAATTTAAACCTAAAAGGCCCATACTTTTTATGTACCGAAATGGCTCGTCGTTGGATTGCCAATGGCATTAAAGGCCGCATTGTTAATATCGGCTCAGTATCTGATAGAAAAGCTATACCCGGCCACACAGTATACGGCACCACTAAGTCAGCAATCGCTCGTTTAAGTCAACAGTTTGCTCGTGAATGGATTAATAAAGGGATTTGTGTCAATACCTTAGCGCCTGGCTATATTAAAACTGAGCTAAATACTGATTATTTTGACACGCCTCAGGGCCAAGCTTTAGCCAACATGATGCCTCGTAAACGTGTAGGTGTACCAAGCGACTTAGATCAAGCCATTGTTTATCTTTGCCAGCCAAATCAAGATTTTTTAACAGGTCAAACACTGGTACTTGACGATGGTCAGTGTTTATAACCTTTGATTAATTCATTCACCAACCTCGAAAAGCTAATGATAAGGATGCAGCAAATGCGCCTACTAAAACTATTTTTAATCCTATTCAGTGTGAGTACATTTGCTCAACAAACGCCTGAACGCCCAAACATTCTTATTGTCATGTTAGACGATGTCGGTTTCATGGGTTTGGGCGTTTATGGTAGTGATGCAAAAACACCTAATATTGATCAAATAGCCCACCAAGGCACACAATTTACCCGTTATTATACCGCGGCTATGTGTGGTCCTAGCCGAGCTATGTTAATGACAGGGCAAGATAGTCACCAAGTAGGTATGGCAACTTTGGTTGAAGCATTATCTCCTGAAATGAAACAACACCCCAGTTATTCGATGCAATGGGACAAAACTCAACAAACAATCGCCACTCGTTTAAAAAAACATGACTACCAAACCTTTGTTTCTGGTAAATGGGGAATTGGGCGCACAGGCAAAAACCTGCCCAACGAATTTGGTTTTGAACGCTCATTTGTATTAGATGCCACTGGCGCAAGCAATTACCGAGAAGCCCCCTACATGCCACTTTATAAAGAAGTGAAGTGGTTTGAGGATGGGCAGCGAGTATCCTTACCAGATGATTTCTACTCGTCTAGAGATATCGTTAACAAAATGATCCATTATGTTGGCGAAAGCAATAGTGACAAACCTTTTTTCGCTTACCTTTCTCTACAGGCGATACATATTCCTGTTCAAGTACCAAGAGAATATATCGATAAATATAATGGCGTGTTCGACAAAGGCTGGGATAAGTTACGACAAGAGCGATTACAAAAAGCCATTAAGTTAGGCTTAGTGCCAAAGACTACTCGCTTAAAAGATGTGCCCGAGCTTCACCGTAGTTGGGCTAATTTAAACGAAGAAGAAAAAGCCTATTGGGCTCGCATCATGCAGGTTAACGCTGGAATGACAGAAGCTGCCGATCACCATATTGGCCGTTTATTAACGCATTTAGAAAATACGGGGAAGCTTGATAATACCATAGTAGTAATCGCTTCTGATAACGGTGCAGAAGGTGCAGACGTAGGGTTAATTCCTAAGAGTTTTGTCAAGGATACAGGCGTTAAACTATGGATGAAATCACAAGATTGGGATACTGAATTTGATAGCTTAGGTCAACCAGGTAGCCTTGTTAGTATTGGCAGAGAATGGGCAACAGTATCCAGTGCGCCATTTGATTTGTACAAATTCAATAGCTCTGAAGGTGGTCAGCGAGTACCGTTAATTATCGCTGGACCTGGCGTTAAAAACTTAGGCCTGATTTCTAGCCGTGCTCATGTCAGTGATATCGTCCCCACCTTGCTAGAACAAGCGGGCATTGCTTACCAGCCAGATGAATTTTACGGTCGTAGTTTATCGTCCACCTTAACAGGAGAAATTAGTGATGTTTGGGGTAATGATAGTTTTGCCTTTGAAGCCAGTGGCAACGCCTCAGTTTATCGTGGCAAATGGAAAGCTGTATTGATCAAAGAACCCTTTGGAGATGAAACTTGGCATTTATATGATGTTGTTAATGATCCTGGTGAAACCACCGACCTTAGTAATAAACACCCGGTTATTTTCCAACAACTACTTAATGACTATCAGGCTTATAGCAATCAGGTAGGCATAATCCCTTTGGTAAAAGGCGAACACGCCATAAAACAAGTGGCCAAAAACGCAACACAAAGAATTTTAATAAAAATATTTCCGCCAATAGCCATTATATTGTTGCTAATTATCGGTGTAGTTTTACTGAAAAGAAAAAGAAGTAACCCGCAAAGTAAAAACAGATAAGTAGACTACATGAATTCACCTAGACAACCATCTCAAGTAACATTATTAGAACAAAAGTTACAACAACAAAGCAAAACTTTAGCTAAGGGCCAAGAAGATCATTACCGCATTTGGCAAGGTCAATGTTCACCTTATTCCTATAAGGTCATGACTTATATGAATTACAAAAGTATTCCCTATAAACGGGTTAATGCCAATATGGCCGAGTTGGAGTGGGGGAAGCAAGTGGCGGGACAATCCATTGTTCCTATCTTGCTTACTCCTGATGAACAAGTGATGCAAGACTCCACCCCCATCATTGAGTACTTTGAAAAAGAGTTCCCAGAAAAAACTACAGTTCCAGAAAATAATAAACTTGCCTTTATTATGTGGTTAATTGAGGACTTTTCTGACGAGTATATGCCGCGCATGCAAATGCATACCCGTTGGGGCAATGAACAAAACCGTCACACCATTAGTCATAAAATTTCGCGTAACATATTGTATGGCATACCAGGCATGCAAGTTAAAGATCTTGCCCCAGTCATACTTAATCGCCAGTCAACTTTTAATATTCACTTGGGTCTGGAAAGCGATGAAGCGAAAGCTAATATGGATCAACAAGTGCTAGATTTATTAGCAATATTAGAACAGCACTTTGAACAACATCAGTTTTTACTTGGCTTCAAGCCTTCCGTCGCCGACTTTGCATTATTTGGCCCCTTAAAAATTCACCTGTATGATGATCCCCAAAGTAATCAAATACTCGAAACCCAAGCACCAAAGACAGTGAAGTGGTTACATACCATAATGGAATTGGGTGATACCCGAGGCTGTGTGGGTCAAACTGAGTTTGGCGACTGGATAGACTTAAATAACGGTTGCCCAGAAAGTTTAACCGCCCTACTGTGCTTCATCGCCAAAACCTATATCCCATTAAGTAATGCTACTGTTGAGGCGGTAAAAGCCAAAGAAAAAACCTTTGAAGCTAATATTTACGGGGTTAGCGCTACATTCTCTACCCATCAATATCGGGCATGGGCGTTTGAGCAAGTACAGCTGCGTTATCAACATTTATCCGATAGTGAACAAGCCGAATTACTGCCTTTGTTAAATGAAACGGACGTTATGCCCAGTTTAATGGAAAATGGCATTATTCACAGTACATTATTTGATGGCTTTACCCCTCCTTTTATAAAAGACGGTATGCCAGATGCCAGAATTAAATATTTAAAAGAGAAAGGTAAAAAGATAAAACAAGTATAGGCCGTGTTGTTCTTTCGAGATTTGATTTATTCAAATTATAAGCAATCAATAAAAAACGCGTCTTAGCTAAAAGGCGCGTTTTTCTATATTAATAATAACGTATTCTTCATCTCATGCCATCGCACTTAAAGCATCTGTTGTAGTACAAGGTGTGTTCACAGAAGCTTTAAGTAACTTACGATCAAACTTAGCGTTTTGACAGTAACTCGGTAATTTTATGCGCAGCTTCTAAACCTGAATTCTGGTTCTGCCCTGTCACAAAACGTTGCTCATCATCAACAACAACCAGTGTCGCAAAAAAATCTATAAATGCGCTATTACTTTCAAACACTGATCCTGCTTTACGCAGCTCATTTTCTGGATGGAGCGGTGTTACTTCAATGCCCAGCTCTTTAATTTGTTTATCTGTAACACCCGTCATTTTACGACCTGCAATCAAGATATCGCCTTGCTTATCTTTCGCATTAATCAAACCAAGCAAACCATGACAAACCGCACCTATAATGGTCTGCTTTTCGCTATAAAAAGCTTCTGAAATTTTCTCAGCTAACTCAGGAGACTGTCCTAGATCATAAGCAGCTCCCCAGCCACCAGAGATAAACACAGTATCATATTGGCTAATATCAACATCCTTGATAGCAATAGAGTTATTTACTTTGGCTTTAAATATTTCATCTTGCTGAAAACGTTTATCTTCAGGCGAAATAACTGCGAAACTAAATGATTGAGGATCTATGGGTATTGCACCGCCTTTAATACTGGCAACGTCAACGCTCATAGCAGCGTCTGAAAACACGTAATAGGGATGCGTCATTTCAGAGGCAAATACACCTGTAGCATCACCTTCTGACTCTCCTGGCATAGCTAACACACTGTGACTGGTTGTAATTATTAGCGCTTTTTTCTCTTTAACCTGAAAGGTTTGCCCTTTGTACTCAGGATGCACCCCTAGGTTATGTAACACCGTAGGTAAACCAAGCCGTAAAACCACCGCAAATGCCACTACACCTATTAACACTTTCATCCACAATTTCATATTAACCACCGTATAAGTTCAAAATTATAAGCAAGCATTCATCATCCTAAGACATAGACTTACCTACTGCTTATATATGATTTTTACATTATGTCACCACTTATGTCAATATAATTCATGCGTAACTAATATCAAGTTGATTAAGTTCTTTCCCACTCAACGAGAGTTAAAAGGTTTAGAGGCAAGGCAATGATTGTAGGTAATGGTTATTCCCTTATCAAAATCAATAACGTGGCATGTAAACCTTTTAAACTCGCCCTTTGGGAGCTCATTGATAAGCTGATAACATCACAAAATTAATAAAATATAGAATAACTATGTTTAACAAATTTGCTTGCTCTAAGCTCATCAACGCAGCTCTGAGTAGGGAAGAAATTTAATCAAATTGGTATAAGAGAATCATTGAGGCTTGAATCCTACCTACAAGCCAAAGTGACAGAGTGATATTGACCACGATTTTATGTGTGTTCATGTTTTTACTTGAGCATATAGATAGTAAATAGCAATGGGTAGCTGCAAAGTTTAGAGTCTATGGCGGAAAGTGCCCCACAGTGAGATAGAGCTAACCATTACTTTTGCCAATTGCTGATCTTTTCTAATGCTCTAAATCAGCATAAAAATGGTCAGCAATGATACGATAGCGGACGTTCCCCACTGATATAAATATGCATTGTTTGACTATAAATATTACCAATTAATCGAATAACCTGACTGACAATAATGCCACCATTGCGGTCATTCGATAATTAAATTTTTTGGTTAAACCTAACAATTACATTCTAATAGCGCTAATAACTTATACTGGTCAGCTAGGGGAACGCATATGATTTAAAAGAGGATACTTAATTCTATAGTGATGGTTTGTGATCAAATAGCCTAAATTACAATTCACCAGAAACAAAAAACACCAATCATGACAATTGATGTTTTCTAAATCAGTGATTAAAGCCCAATTAGGTAAAGCCTAAGTTAAGTAAATACTACATTAAGCTTTTTTCTTAAATCGGCGTGATGCTAAACCAATAATTCCTAATGCAAAAATAGCAAGGGTAGAAGGCTCAGGAACCGTTACACCTACGTCTTCCGCATCGAAACTAAACAAGTGTGCATTGCCTTCAGAAAATGCGAATCCAGAACCGTAACCAGCTCTTGCAATTACTGTTTGAGTACTATTTAAGTTTAAGGCTGCATCAGACCAAGATACATTTGAGAACGCATTTTGTACATCAGCTAGATTAGCGTTGTATGTTCCTGCTGCTACCGCAGATGTATTGTAACCATTAAGGTAGGATGTGAGGTTAGAGCTCATTGCAACTGATACGGATGTCATATTCACACCATTAATCAAACCGCTAATGTTTTCTTGGCTGCCTCCTCCTCCCATACCCAAAACATAGAATTTGTTATCACCCGCAGCAAGAGTAAAACTAAGAGAAGATAAATTTCCAATTTGAGCACCCCAACCAACGTTGTTTTGATACAAAATGTTGTTGATACTTGTACCGTCCCCACTAAACACTGCAAAGTCATTGTCAGCCACAATTGACATTTCAAAGGTGATAAGTGAGGCATTTGCAGAACCAATCGACATAAGTCCGGCAAACAAAGTAGCCATAGTCATTTTTAAAAATTTGAATTTCATTAGTTGTTCCTTTTCATCCCTTTCCAGTAATTTTGGTAGGTAATCGTTAAAATAAATATTTATGAATCTTTGCAACATAATACAAAAAACGTACCAATTCGTAAATACTCACTAATATCAACATAATAAGTCGCAAGTGGTATTTTTATTTAATCATACTGTAAAATAGCTTGACACAAGCCTACTCATCAACCACTTGATTTTCTTTGACTTTTAAGTAATAAGTGAACTAAGACCGCTTAATTTATAAGGTTATGTATGGATATAGGTCGGATTCTGGATAGTAATACTAAGTAAAAATAGTCTTCATAATGGAAAATGCGCTAGAACTTCTTATTAGTAACCAACCGCTACCGTGAGGGGCAATAATGAGCTTGCAGGAATCATAGCTATTGTTTTCGTTCTATAGCTGTATTTTGCTCTTTTGATCTTGGAATTAGTCTCAAAAGCGATTTTGGAAACGTCCGCTATGCCAATAATTTTAATTCCGCTGTCGATTTACTTAGGTCAACTAACTGATGTTCAGTTGGCCTAGCTAAACACTCAAAATTTCAAATCATTTCTTCTTCAATGCGCAAAGAAAAGTCATAAAAAACGAAATAGTAAAACTTCCGCTTTCGTATCTTAGTTACCATTAATTGAGGTGATTATTATTTGTCATTTTAGACTGCTTTGAGCTTAAACCAGCCCACCAATGAGCAAAAAATTCTTGCCTATTAGTGTTCTAATTATGGCTACTCAATTTTCAAAAGCTTAATGTCCGCAGTTGGCTAGCTGAAGAACTCTCTGATTATCACTGGCTTAATGTTAACAAAGATACGAAAACGGACCTTAGCCTTGGCTTATCTAGCGACATTTGAACCGATGAAAATCAGCCCTGCGTTAGATAATAGAATTGTTCTAAATTCCATCAGGAATCTATAAAGTCAAAAATTCTAATTTGATTGGAAAATACCAAAGCGGACATTAGATTAATTTGATTTTTGGTATTAAATTCTATGACGATGTATGGACTCCACAACCCTAGCAACTAGGCTAGAGTTACTGTAACTATTAAGGAGTACATATTATGCCCCCTGTGTCAGGATAGTTGTCGCCTCTAAGACCTATGTAAACTCTTTATAATAAAAAAGTCGTCTCAAAAAGCACGACTTTGTCACTAGGATCGACGATCTAAAGTAAGGTACATGAAAGGATTACCAAAGGAACAGAACTCAATAGTTCCGCCTTAACTCCCCATACCCGAATACTTTACACCAGCAAGTAGTGCCATTTCTTTATGCCAAGTAGCTAAGTCCTTTTTATTAAATTTTTCAAATGAATCATGCCCGCAAGCCCTAGCCATAACTGACATTAATTCAGAGGATGCTTCAAAAAAGTTTTTGAGCTGCACGGCCGATTTTTCTATATTTAAACGTTGGCGTAAGTCTTTTTTCTGGGTAGCAATGCCCGCCGGACAGTTATTGGTATTACACATTCTAGCGGCTACACAGCCTATAGCCTGCATAGCACTGTTTGACACAGCAACACCATCTGCGCCTAAGGCTAACGCTTTAACAAAGTCTATTGGAACCCGTAAACCGCCAGTAATAATTAGCGTAACTTTGCCACTAACCCCCTGTTCATCGAGATACTTTCGAGCACGAGCAAGTGCAGGAATAGTTGGTACGCTAATGTGGTCTCTAAACATTTCAGGAGCTGCGCCTGTACCGCCACCTCGACCATCTAAAATAATGTAATCTGCACTGGCATCTAATGCGAATTGAATATCTTCTTCGATATGATTAGCACTGAGTTTAAATCCAATGGGAATACCGCCGGTGACTTCACGCACACGATCAGCAAATTTTTTAAAGTCTGCGGCCGTATGTAAATCTTTAAACGTTGGTGGTGAAATGGCTGAGGTGCCTTCCTCAATACCACGAACTTCGGAGATCCTCCCTATATTTTTATTACCGGGTAAATGGCCGCCTGTACCCGTTTTTGCGCCTTGTCCGCCTTTAAAATGGAACGCCTGAACATTTTTGAGTTTAGATTCGTCATAGCCAAAACCCGCACTGGCCAGCTCGTAAAAATATCTTGAGTTCGCTGCCTGCTCTTCAGGTAACATGCCGCCTTCTCCAGAACAAATACCTGTTCCTGCAAGTTCAGCTCCCGTTGCCAAAGCAATTTTGGCTTCTTCAGAGAGTGCGCCGAAACTCATGTCCGATACAAACAATGGGATATCGAGTTTAAGTGGTCTTTTAGCCATAGGACCGATAACTAACTCGGTATTCACAGCCACATTTTCCATAAGTGGTTTGTTAGCCATTTGTGCCACCATGATCTGTAGATCATCCCAGTGTGGTAGTTGATAACGTGGCACCCCCATCGATGTCATGGGACCATGATGTCCCATCTTAGACAAACCTTCTCGGGCCAGTTGATGAATCAATTCAACGGTTGGCTCTTCCTTAGTTGCGGTAGCTGTCGGCATATTACTTACGTTGGTCGTTTGAATTTGAACACCGGGCCCTTCTTTGCCCACTTGCTCTTCATCAAACTTTTTATGACTACCATCACAAAAAGGGCTATTACCCGTATGTTTACATTGGCATAAATATGCATCTCCGCTTTCTTCGGCGGTAAAAGCTTTGGGTTTAAAGTCAGTTCCCGCATGAGAGCCGTCGCAAAAAGGCTGGTTATTTGACCTGCCACAGGTACAAAAATAATATTCTTCTCCTTGATTAAGACTCACTTTTTTTGGTGCTATCGCTGCAATTATAGGTTTAGTCATTGTTGCTTCCTTCTCTAGTTGTTGTTTATATCTACTTAATTCCAAATTTACTTATCAAAAGTCATTTTTATTAACGTGCGGTCTTGCTTTACAAAATGATGATATAGCGCTGCCATTGCATGCCCTAGTATTAATAGCCATACTAGCCAAGCGCCTCCAATATCTTTGTGAATGAAGTCCAAAGGCTTTTCAAATTCGGCAAAACTTAAGCCAAGGCCCTCTGCAAACAGTGTAGTGAATAGACCCGTACTCTCAAATTTTGGGATATCAAACAAGAAAAAAAATTCAGTATTTGCACCTGTGCCAAGATAACCTGTTAACGGCATAATGATCATTATGCCGTAGAGCACTAGGTGACCTGACTTGGCAGTAAAATGTTCGAATTTAGTCCCAGGTTCAAGATTTGGCGTACGGTTCATCAGTTTCCAAACAATGCGCAGAATAACAAGTACTGCGATGCTTATTCCAATCGACAGGTGCAACTGTAAAGCGGTCCAGTTTTCTGCTGTTTTATCCTCGGTAAACCAATGTCTGTAATAGACAGAACAATAAGCCGCTAGAAAAAATAGTACTGTAAGCCAGTGGATCCATTTTGCAACACAGCCGTATGTTTGTGCAGTGTTCTTAATAGTCATAAGCTTGAATTCCTTTGATTAGATTGAGGTAATTATTAGATGGTGCAATTATCTTGACACAAAGGTCTATATACTTTCATTTCGTGTCCATCTGATTATTGTGGGGTGAGCATTTTGTTCTTTAAGCATGTTCATGGCTGCAACACGATAAAGCTCATTATCTTCAATGTTTTCATATAACCACTTACAGCTATAAACCATCTTAATGAGATGAACTTCTGGGATATTACGCGCTTTTTCAGCAATAACTTCCCAGCTATCAAAAGAAATATTGTTGTCTTTTACACTAGGCAGTTCCGCAGGAAACCCCTTTTCCAGATATAACCCCGTTAACCAAATCCAATAAAGCGACCATAGTTTGCTATAAGTTTTAGATGATTTTTTATCGGAGCCAAAACGTAAGGTCAAATCAGCAAGCGCTTGACAGGCAGTAACTGCATGCAAGGTCGTAAGTGCTGGCTCTGCTAAATATAAACGAATAGCCAGTTGTGAAATTTCAGCTATTCTATTTTTAAGGTTTTGCTCATTAATCACAAAACCATGACTAAAGGCTAGTTGTTGAATAGTGCTTTCACCGCAGAGTTGCTCACATATATGTAAACTACCGCCACGGGGTTGAAAGCCCACCGTCACCTTATCGATATTTAGATTAATATCAGCCCACGTTGATGAGGCGCTAATATCCGGTAATAAAAGATCAGCAGTATCTGACAATGAAAGCTCAGGATATAAATTGTGATAACGAATAGCAAAATAAGCTAAAGCATTAGCAATTAATTTATTGTCACCATGGATAACTGCGAAACTGAGTTGTATTAATGGATGAAATAAGCCCATTGGCAAGCCCCGTTTCATTTGTTCAAGTGCCTCAGTGACAAATTCCTTTGCGCCAAACGTTACGATGCCTAGGGAAAAAACTCGGCGAAATTCTAGCAAACGACTGGCTTGTCCCAAGTAGTCTTTCCAGTTATCTAACGTTATTTCACTTTTATCAATTAGACCAAGCTCTGTTTCAACATGTGAGCGATATCGTGGCCAAGCTTGACTAAAACGTTTAATTTCATCATCGTTAGCGCCAAGTCCTGCTAATGACATAATAGTCATCGGATAATGATTCGACATACCACTTTTAGTTACGCCACCTAAATTAGGGTGGAAAAAACTGTCATGATGCATTTCGTCATTGACGAAAGGTGAAACAGCCGCAGAAGGCACAAAGGTTTCCTGCTTATCAAGTTGAAGCATATTCATAGTTAACTCTCAGTATTAATAAAGCGTTTATTAGGAACCTTTAATAGGCCCCTAATAATTTTAATAGGAAAAAACAGGCTCTAATCCAATGGGCACAATACCGTGTGGATTGCGTAATGGGCTGACCGAGTTATAACCTTTACGATACACATCAAGCTCAATGGTTTTACCAACATTGGGTAAACTAACAACATCCTGAAGGTATCGAGATAAATGAGGGTAATCTCTTAACGCTCGCAAATTACATTTGAATGCCGTGAAATACCCGACATCAAAACGTACCAGTGTGGGCAATAAACGCCAGTCAGCTTCGGTAATACTGTCACCTAAAAGGTATTTGCTGTTCGATAAGCGCTGCTCAAGTGTATCAAGGGCAGTAAACACTTTGATCACAGATTCATCATAAGCGTCTTGTGTTCTGGCAAAACCCGTTTGATAAACCCCATTATTAATATTTTGATAAATGAAGTCATTAAGCTCATCAATTTCTTGGCCTAATTCGTCAGGATAATAGTCCTGTTCATCACTCGTAATGTCATTAAAAGCACTATTAAACATGCGAATAATTTCTGATGATTCGGTACTAACAATCTTATTTTGCTGTTTATCCCAAAGTACAGGGACGGTCACACGGCCACTATAGTCAGGCACTGCCTTTACATAAAGTTGATGTAAAGCAGATAACCCCAACAGAGTATCGGTAAAGCGAGAATCAGCACTTGTATCATCACTATCAAATACCCAACCATTGTCGGTTCTTAACGGCTTAACTAGTGAGAGCGAAATAACGTTTTCAAGTTGCTTAACACTACGATAAATTAAGGTACGATGTGCCCACGGACAGTTAAGTGCGGCAAAAAGGTGATAACGCCCCGCCTCTGCCTTAAAGCCGCTTTCTCCTGAAACTCCGGCACTGCCATCAGCTGTTACCCAGTTTCTAAATTGTGCCGTGCCTCGTTGAAATCGACCATTGGCTTCTTTATATTGCTGCTGCTCAAATGCGAGTAACTGTTCATCATTAAGCCAGTTACCATTAATTAATTTTCCCATGATTTTTTCCTTTTTAACCGATTAAAACTTAACCTAACTAAATCTAACTTAGCTTAACCGTTCACGGTTATGGGCTGAGTCAAAGTCAATATAAGGCCCCATTGGTATAATGCGTGTTGGATTAATGGTTTCGTGGCTACCATAGTAATGTGTTTTGATATAATCCATTGCCACCGTGTCAGCAACGCCAGGGACTTGATATAAATCCCGTACATAGCCCCAAATATTCGGATAATCGACAATGCGGCGTAAGTTACATTTAAAGTGGCCAACATAAACAGCATCAAAACGTACTAAGGTGGTAAATAGTCGCCAATCCGCTTCGGTAATAGTATTGCCTGTTAAGTAACGACGTTTTTCTAAGCGCACTTCTAACGTATCAAGCGCATCAAACACCTCAACTACGGCTTCGTCATACGCTTCTTGAGTGGTAGCAAAACCAGCGCGATAGACACCGTTATTAATGGTTGGATAGATAAATTCATTCAGCTCATCTATTTCTGTTAGCAACTCTGTCGGTGAAAAGTCACCAGGTAGAGCACCTACTTCATCAAAAGCTGAATTAAACATCCGAATAATTTCAGGTGATTCATTGCTAACAATAGTATTGGTTTTCTTATCCCATAAAATTGGTACTGTTACTCGCCCCGTATAATCAGCTTGTGCTGCGGTATAAATTTCATGGACGTTTATGGCATTGTGAATCGGATCGGCTACCACGCCTTCACCGGGTGCAAATGTCCAACCTTCATCGCCCATAAAAGCATTTACTACCGACATTGATATCATGCCTTCTAAGCCTTTAAGTTTGCGATAGATAATGGTGCGATGTGCCCAAGGGCAGGCTAATGATACATATAAGTGGTAACGATTAGGCTCAGCTTTGAAGCCACCGATACCTGATGGGCCAGCGCTACCATCTTTTGTGATCCAGTTACGAAAACTGGGTGCTTTACGCTCAAAACGACCACCCGTAGATTTAGTATCGTACCATTCGTTTTGCCATTTACCGTCAACTAAAAGTCCCATTTTTTACTCCTGAAATTCTTTGAATATAAAGTTAGTTAAGTGTAAGGCAATAGCGTTTGCTACTATCACCAACTCACTTATTCATTGCTTACCGCATAAAAATAACGGATGAATTATTGTTTATCTAAAGTGGCTTAAGCGTCTCTCTTGTTCGCACGGTTGTCTAAGGCAAAAGCACCAGGACCGTGAACAAAAAGTGTTAAAAATCCACCCGCAATAGCAATATTTTTCATGAAGTTAGTCATTTCAGCTTGGTTGCTAAAGTCTGCATGAAACAGTAGTGCTGAAACTATGCTAAAACCAGCTAACGCGATGGCGGCATATTTTGTTTTCCAGCCTAAAATAATCGCTAACCCGCCTAGCGCCTCGGTTAAAATAACCAGAGGTAATAAAAAGCCGGGAACACCCATTGCTTCCATATAACCCTGTGTGCCTGCATATTGTGATATTTTAGTTAGCCCTGACATAAAGAACATGATGGCTAAAAAGAAACGACCTGTAGGTGCTGCAAAAGTTTGTAATGTATTCATGGTAAATCTCCAAATGTAATTAAGATAGTTAAGGAATAATCGTGTTTCCTTGTTGATGTGGTAATATTATTAGTAAACATAAAAAGGATAAACATAGAGATCGAGAAAACATTATATCCATATAGAGAACAATCAGGTGATTAGTACGGTAAACTGCTTTTTAGTTATTATGAAAATGAGGAACTGAAATTTCAGTAGTAGGGGATATGATTTTATCGATGAGGTAATAAGTATAGTGGTAGTGCTACACAGCCTCGTTACCTAGATATGCAGATTTTGGCGCAATAAATAAACAAGGCATTAGCAAACAGCTTAATATTTTCAGTTCAATAAAGCCTTATTTATAATCAAGTCTGATCCCAATAAGGATTGTCACCAAAACGTTCAACTAAGAAATCAATCAAGCTACGCACTTTAAGTGGCAAATGCCTATTAGGCGGGTAAACAGCATAAGCATGCATAGTTTGCATTTGATACTCGGCTAGCACAGGAACTAACGTTTGTGTTACCAGTGACTGCCAGACAATAAAAGTAGGTAAAAGCGTTATACCGTGATTCGATTCTGCCAATGATTTAAGAAAGTCACCATTATTAGCGATAAAATGTGGTTCAAAATAGACAACCTGCTCTTTACCTTCTTTAGTTATAAACTTAAGGCCACTTTGATCGGTTTCTCCATATTTAAGTACCTTATGCTGTTTTAAATCATCAGGTGTCTTTGGCTCTCCATAGATTTTTAAATATTCTGGACTAGCACATAAAACATGCCTTATCGGCGCTATTTTTCTCGCTTGCAAGCGAGAATTGTCTAATTGGCCAATGCGAAAAGCTAAATCTACACCCTGTTCAACAATATCTATTTTTTGATCAGAAAAATTTATATTCAATTTTAGCTCTGCATGCTGCTGCAAGAATAAGTCAAGTGCTGGAGCCAAGTGACTCAGCCCAAATGATAACGGCACCGCAATATTAAGTGTTCCTTCTAATGCTCTTTTACTACTAGACGTTTGACTGTTTAATTCTTCTACTTCATCAAGGATTAATTTACTGCGTTGGAAATAATTCTGGCCAGCTTCAGTAAGACTCGACTTTCGCGTTGTACGATTTATTAAGGTGATACCGAGTTTGTGTTCGAGTATAGCCAATCGTTTACTCACCGCAGATTTAGCAATATTCATTTGCTCAGCCGCTTTAGTAATACTGCCCGTTTCAACAACACGCAGAAAAATATACATATCTTCAAGTTGTCCCATATCATCTCCAAGGTGCTTAAAATAATTGTTTCCTTTAAGTTAACTATGTTTTCCGTTAACCCATGTTTATTCCCGTTATGTTAACAACTATTTTATTTCCATCAAGTTTCAACCGTAATTTTATGATTGAAAAATACGTTTACTTTAATAAAAAGGGGATCATTACATGACTGAACTCACTAAAAAAATCACTATTAGAGAGCTAACTAGCACCTCTAGCGGACAACTTGGCTCAGATGGCGACGGGGTTAAATTAACCCGCTTAATCGGTAATCCCGAGCTAAACATGTTAGACCCTTTCTTACTGCTCGATCTATTTGAATCAGACCAGCCCAATGACTATATCGGCGGCTTTCCTGATCATCCGCACCGAGGTTTTGAAACCGTAACTTATATGCTGGCAGGCAAAATGCGTCATAAAGACAATGCCGGAAATGAAGGGGTTATATCAGCCAATGGTGTGCAATGGATGACGGCTGGCAAAGGCGTTGTTCATTCTGAAATGCCAGAGCAAGAATCTGGTTTACTGAAAGGCTTTCAACTTTGGGTCAATTTACCTAAAACACATAAAATGACTGAACCTGCCTATCAAGAGTTTGCTGCCAATAACCTGGCAATGGAATATGGTGATGATGGCAGTGAAATTAGAGTTATTTCGGGAACAACTAATAAAGGGACCAAAGGGCCAGTCGTTAATACTCATATAACACCGACTTATATGGATATAAGCTTGCCAGCAGGTACTAATTTCGAACAAAGCTTACCCAAGACAGACAATGCTTTTATTTTTGTTATCGAAGGCAGTGTCTTGGTTGGAAATAGTGGTCAAGAACTTCAGCAAAACCATCTAGGTATATTATCAAAAGGTGATGTAGTAACCATTACCGCATCCTCTGAGAATAACAATTTTTTACTCATTTCTGGCAAGCCACTCAATGAAGACGTAGCTAGAGGAGGGCCCTTTGTCATGAATACCAAAGCAGAAGTTATGCAAGCCTTTGATGATTTTCAAAACAATAAGTTTTAGGAGTATAAAATGAACTCTCTGATCAATTGGCTTTACGGTAAGCAAGAAAATAACTTAGCTATAAAAGACGATCATCGACCTCAATGGGAGCAAGATCTAACATTGCCACCAATAGAAGCATTAATATTTATGGCATAGTATTTTTTAGAAGATATAAATAATTGAATAGGATTAGGTGGTTTTAAGTCAAGCAGAGTAATGTTCGCAAAATCGAGTGATTGTTTTTATCCGAAAACTAATAATAAAGCATTTTTGCTTTAGCATTCGCTTGACGAAACATCTCCTGATTTAAAGTTGAAGAGCAAATTAATACGGTTAATACGCAACCATGTTCTAAAAACCATCTAAATGACCCTGCTGGTAAAGATATCATTGGTGAATCCAACGTATCTTTACCAGATAAACATGCGTTCCCAAACTCTTCGAAAGCAATATAATAAGCAGTTTTAGCAAGCCCTGAGTATTCGCTAATGAGTTTAAGACATAATGTCGAAAGTAAAGCGAAAAACATCTAATGTTTAGGGGCGATATTCGTACAAAATGAGTGCATGTCTACACATTATAGCACTGACTATTATGTGGACCTTAGTTGATTCTAATGTCCGCTATTGAGGTTGGTTAGATAATTGTACGAAAAGTATTGAATAAGATTTTAGGAGTAAATTAATAGACATATTTAAATTATATGTGGCAGTTTTAGGCTAACAAGTTTCAAGTACAGGTATAAACCTAAGGTCAGCTTATGGCTACCTTTTGACATAATGAACAGCTGGTAGCTAACGTCAGCAAAGCGCACCAAGAAGTCTTTAGCATTTGATTAATTTAGAAGCCAAAAATTGAACGACTCAGTGTTGAGTGATTAGGCTAACTAATGCCACATTCGAGACCTAAATTACTCCTCAAAATTAGGCAGGTTTATGTTAACAAAGATACGAATAGACGTTAGCTTTAGTTTATCTAGCGACAAGTGATCACCAGAAGAAACTATATTCTTTTTATTATCATGATTTAGAAACATGTTTCATATATCTACACAATTAAGGGGTAATGCTAAGCTAACTTTTGTTCTACCCATAACAACAGATGTTTTAAAATGAAGAACAGCAATATCACTAAAAAAAAATAATTGAGTAAACTCTTCAAAATTTTCCATATCTTTTGCTGTCACTATCAGTACGAAATCCGCTTCACCTGTAATGTAATAACATTGCTGGATATTATTATTGTTTTTTACTTTGTTTTTAAAATAATTAAAGCAATCGTTATAACTTCTATTTAGTTGTACAGATATAATAAAAGTCATTGATTGATTTACAGCGTCAGGTGATATTATTGCGACTTCATGAGCGATAACTTTATTATCTCTTAAGCGTTTTAAGTGTCGCTGTATACTTGCCGTCGATAACCCGACTTCTTCAGAAAGGTGCTCAACAGAAGTTTTTACATCTATTTGCAATAATTCCAATATCTTTAGATCTTGCTTACTTAATTTCATAATCAAACACGCCTCAACAACAATTGATATTATTCTATCAATATAAGCCAGTAATAACGAATAAATAATCATTTAAGTAAAAATAAAGACCGATATGCACCACTACTGACAGGTAGACTATCTATAGTTCGCTAAATCATTAAAAAAGGAATATCTCTATGCCTACAATACAAAGTTTGTATGCTCCAGCTACTATAGATGTAAAAAACTCACAACCACAGATTCAAGTATTAAACCCTGAAGACGGCAGTTTAGTCGGTACAGTTGTGAACAACTCTTTAAGTGAAGTGGACTCTATTATTGAGGCAGCGGTATTAGGCGCCCAAAAAGCTAAAA